>Ga0256845_1001922_pt1 | contig 15887 bp, 11 predicted proteins | sample RiftiametaG_FD_189101 | JGI IMG/M metagenome (GOLD analysis project Ga0256845, IMG submission 189101) | Tube worm associated microbial communities from hydrothermal vent at the East Pacific Rise, Pacific Ocean - Riftia | ecosystem: Host-associated > Annelida > Integument > Unclassified ...
AACGGAATCCAATCATCTGTACTTCCTAAATAATAGATTAATTTCTCATAGCCAAAAGATGAACTAGCTGCAAAACGATTAACCCAAACAATTTCTCTACTTATTTTTTGAGAATGTCTAAAATCTAACCCAACAACTTGCAAATTCCCATTTTCCCCATTTCCTTTACCTTTAATACTCCCATCATCCTTAAATTGATTATTTACAGACACTAAAGAACCATCTCCAAATTCTTGATAATACTCTCCAAATAATTTAAATTTTGTTCCATAATAGATATTTGTCATTTTGTGTCTAGTATTATCAAACACATATGCAATTTTAAAAACCCCTCTATATTCTCTAAAATTTGAGGCGTTTAAAGATATCGTTTCTACAGATTTTACATTAATATTATCATTTCTTGCTGAAAATGTAGTTCTTACACTTGCTACCTCACTAAAAGGATATTTTAACGAATAATTAATGGTATTAGTTGACAATCCAAATGCATTAAAATCAGTCTGTTGGTTTGATGTTGTTCTGGAAAAGGTATATTCTTTATCTATTCTTCTTTCTAAATTTTGATAGGTCATAAAATACTCTCTAGTTGAAGATGATATTCTAACTCCTCCAAATATTTTTTTATCTTCAAATAAATCTATCGTAGCAAATTTCAACAAAGCCCCTACTCCTGGACTTACAAAAGGGCCACCTGTAAACTGTTGGTATTCTGCGTTTACAAATGAGTTGCTCAATTTTACAGCTGAATTATCATTGAAAAATGAAATATTATAATTTCTGTAATTCGGAATCTTTAATTGTTCCCAAACAGTATCTTTTCCTGTTTTAGAATCACCTTTTACAACAATAGTATTTCGTTGTATTTTATCCTTATCTTTTTCAAAAACATAGCTTCTAATATCAACTAAGTTTTTAAAATTAGTATCAGGAGGAACTGTGGATACGGGTTTTAATAACAAAGGCTTATTCATCACTTTTACTTGCTCCTCTTTTCCTTTATCACTTTCAATCTCTATATCTTCTTTTATGACTGTTTTCGGCTTTGGTTTTTCATCTAAATTTCTCACCATTAAGTGGTATTTAGAATCATCTTTTAAAATTTCAGTGTACTGCCCACCTTTAATAATATTATGTTCACGAACCCCTCTATTATAGAAACTAGCAGTAGGTTTTGTATCATAAAAGTGATGATAATGTATAGATGTATCAATGTGAGTGATAAAACTATCTTTAACAGCACTATACCTAGCTAAAACCTTATTATCTTCACCTAAATAATATAGCATGGAGTCAATTCCTATAGGTTGTTTTTCTGATAGTGTAGTTTCTGTAACACGAGTTAACTTTTTTTCTTTTTTAGATTTATAATTTGAGACAATCCAAATATCTTTTTGATTTGAAAAAAGCTCTAAATCAGTTGGTTTATATCCTAATGAATCAGAAGTTCTGTTGGATGTAAAAACAATTTTTGATGAATTCTCTATAAATCGAGGCTCTAAATCATCAAAAATATCGTTTGTTATTTTTTTGTGAGAATTAGACCTCACATAATACAAATACAAATCAGACTGTCCCTTATAAATACCAGAAAACACGATCTCTTTTCCTGTATCAGAATAATCCATACTGGTAACTTTTTCCATTTTAAAAATCGATTTAACTTCAACTCCACCAGTTGTTATATCGAAAAAATGAATCAATAAAGCACCCTTTTCTTCAGTTATATAAGTTAATACAAGACTTGATGGATGCCATTCTAATATTGGATATGAGCGATCATTAATTCTATCGAGTTTAAACTCTTTTTTATAAATCTTATACTTCTTATCATTGTCTTTGTAATAAATATAAATTTTATACTGACCCAATTGATTCGTTACATAAGCAAAGTTATTCCCATCAGGGCTCATCTTAAACTCAGAATAATCTCTTCGTTTTTTAATTTTAAATAACTGCTTTGCTAAATAATCTTCTTCTCCAGTTTTGATGAAATCCTTATATTCTTTTTCGTAATAAATTTCCCACTCTTTAGTTAGGTTTTTCATAGAAACACCTAAAACATATAAAAACCCTTTATTTATACTCTGAGTAACACGAGTCATATATAAAATATTAGGCACAACAGACTCTCCATAAGTATCAACAATATATGCCCATAAAGAATGTCCCGCTATAATTGCATCCTTATCTGATAAACGATTGAATTTTTTATACTTTCCTGATATAATACCATCTCTAACACTATTTTCAATTTCAGGATTCCATTTATCCGACATATAAGAGGTTAATCCTTTGCTGTACCAATCAGGAATAGAAAATAGACTAGAATTTTTAAGTACTTGTCTCCAATTAGCTCCAAAAACTTGCTGATTGATTAATACTTGTGCAATTCCCTCTTTAATTTGCCTGTTAAAATCTGTATGGTTTCCATTAAAGTATATATACACTTTGGAGCCCATAATATTTGTAATACCTCCTATCTCACCATTTTCTAAACTTAAGCCAACATTACTCTGTTTAAAGTGAGATTGTTTATTGTAAATGATAAACTGTATTTTATCTTTCAAGTCATACTCAAAAAATTCCTCTTGATCCTTAATATGTTTACGAGCAACCTTTGCAGTGTAAATTGCCAACTCTTTTCCTCCTGTGTAGTAATAGGTCTCATATTGAGTGTACCTATAATACTTCCATTCAAAATAATCATATTGAACCCTATTTTTACCAAAACCAACATGGGTTCCATTATAAAACTGAGCATTAAGTTTATTCGTTATTAAGAATACACCTAACACCAATAAAAAAGGAAGGATATGTTTAATACTTTTTTTGATACTTTTAAAATAAAGTTTAACTCGTAAAAATAAGAATTTAATAAGGATTGTGATATTTTTACACTTTCAAAATAAATGCTTTAAAACAATGATAAACGTACACTACTTCACATTTAACGGGTTTCAAGAAAACACTTATATTCTTAGTGATAACACTAAAAAATGTGTTATAATTGACCCAGGTTGTTATAGCAATGAAGAGCAACAAGTATTAGCTAATTATATTACTGAAAACGATTTAACTCCAGTTAAATTATTGAATACACATTGCCACATTGACCATATTTTAGGTAATAATTTTGTTGCGACCAAATATAATGTTGGTTTAGAAATGCACGAAAAAGATTTACCAACACTACATGCTACTCCAGAATATGGACAAACTTTTGGTTTTAATATTGACAAATCACCAGAGCCCACAACTCTTTTAGAAGATGGTGATGTTGTTAAATTTGGCAATTCAGAATTACACGTTTTATTTACTCCTGGACACAGTGCTGGACATGTTGTTTTTGTGAGTCATAAAGATAAATTTGTAATTAATGGTGATGTATTATTTAGAGGAAGTATTGGCAGAACCGATTTACCTGGGGGCGATTATGAAACTTTAATTACAAGTATTAAAACCAAAATGATGACTTTACCTGAAGATTATGAGATTTTTAGTGGTCATGGCCCAAGTACAACAGTTGGATTTGAAAAAAGTAACAATCCATTTTTAAATCAGTAAAAGGATTTGTGAGAACAATTCAGAAAAATACAAAAAAGCAAACAGCAGGGATTTATCAGCCTAAAAAAGATAAAAGCTTACTTTTTATAAGACTCGCTGTTTTAGGTTTATTCATTGGTATTTTTCTTTGTATGGGATTATGTGCTATTACACTAATAGACTTTTATGATTTGTCTAAGATTTTAATAGGATTTGCTATTGTTGGTTTTCTTATCCCTTTAAAATATTACAGTAAGTGGTTTCATTTTATAAAGTATGAAATGATCATTTTTAATGTAATTGGAGTTGCACCATTTTTTACAGGGTTATTCTTAGTTTTAAACTTCCTACTAGCCTCTAATCTTAATACTCAAGAGTATAAAATAGAAAAACTATATTATGATAACGGGCGTTTTATGGGCGTTGTACTAGAAAATAACACTTTTTCTGAAGAACCAAAAATTGTAGCGTTTCCTAATAGTACGATAAAGGAAATAGCAGGTAAAGAGTTTTTAGAACTAACTTTAGCAAAAGGCCTTTTTGGCTTTGAAGTAATTAAAGAACGGAAGTTTATTGATTAGTTTTTATCTTTCAGGAAAAGAACTTTAATTACAACTCTTTACATACCAACTCAGACTCATAGCCCTTACCTAACATATAACGATACAATTTATCTCGTTTTTTAAATTCATCAGGTTCTGTAATTAATAGACTTTTCTTTTTAATTAGTTCTTGTACTGCTTTTAAGTAATCTTCTTCTAAAATTTCAGTCCCAACAATTGTATTGAATAGTTGTTCATCGTAGATACGTTTAGCCATTAATCCCATCTTAATTTTATTCTTTCCCCATTTTTTAATTCTAAACTTCCCTCTTACATAAGCTTCTACATAGCGGTTTTCATTTAAAAAATCATCTACTATTAATACATCTAAAATCTTATCAAAGTTTTCTTTTTTAACATTCCAAGCAATAAATCGATTAGTCAAATCTAACTGACATCTTTCCTGAAAAGAACAATAACGCATTGCTTTGGCTAAAGCCCTTTCGTAGGACATATTTTTTTTGTGGTGGATCATATTTTGTCATACCGAGCGAAGCTGAGGTATCTTTTGACTCTTTAGCACAAATTTCAAAAGATTCCTCTGTTCCGTTTCACTCCAATCGGAATGACATCGGTTTTATTACTTTTACCCTCCAAAAATAATCAATGAAAAACAAAAGTGCCCTATATTTATTAATTGCTGCTAATGCTGTTTCTGGTTTTGCCCAAGGAATAAGTATGTTAGCTATTCCTTGGTATTTTTCAGATATTTTAGATGCTAGTTCTACTTTTGGTGTAATTTACGGAGTAGCTACTTTTCTTACACTGTTTTGGGGCTTATATGTTGGGACTTTGGTTGATCGGTTTCCTCGGAAAAATATTTTCTTACTCATTACATTAATTGGAGCACTAATTATTGGTTCTGTAGCATTTAGCGGTTTTTATTTAGGCGAAGTTCCTATGGCATTAATTGGTTTAGTTTTTTGCACCACCTTATTTATCTATAACGTACACTACCCCACTTTATACGCTTTCGGACAAGAAATAACCGAAAAGAAAAATTATGGAAAAATGAATTCTATTATTGAAATTCAAGGACAAGCAACAAGTGTTTTATCTGGAGCATTAGCAGCTGTTTTAATTACAGGTATTAACCAAGAATTTTTAGATGGTATTGGATTAAATAATATTCAACTAAATATTGAACCATGGCATTTACACGAAATATTTTTAATGGATGCCTTTACCTACCTTATTGCTTTCGGATTAATTTTAATGATAAAATACCTATCTACAGTTGCTAAAATTATTGATAAAGGCTCCATTTTAAAACGATTGAAACAAGGCGTATCTTTTTTAAAAAAAACCCCATTACTATTCCATTTTGGAGTTGGTTCTTATGCTATTTTTGCAATGTTACTCGTTCATATCCATCAGCTACTACCTATTTATATTCATAATCATTTATCAGAAATCTCTGCAGTTTATGCTGGAGCTAAAATTTTATATGCTTTAGGAGCCTTATTTTCGGGTATTGGAATCCGTTGGTTATTTAAACACACATCTACGGTTAAGTCAATAATAATATTGATGATTCTTAGCGTTATTGTATTTAACATTTCTGCTTTCACTCAAAGTTCAATTATAACAATAATGGTAAGTTTTGTATTAGGATTAACCAATGCAGGAGCTCGTATTTTAAGAGTAACCTATTTATTTAATCATGTCCCTAACCATATTATTGGCAGAACAGGAAGTGTTTTTCAAACGATAAATGTGCTCATTCGATTTACATTTATCACACTATTCTCTCTTACCTTTTTCGCAAAAGAGAGTAACATTACTTGGGCTTATTTTATTAGTGGTTTGTTTATTTTTATCTCTATCTTTCCGTTATTGATTTACTATAAAAAATTAGTCAACCTAAAAACAGATGAGTAACAAGCTATTTAAAAACAAATGGATTTATGGCGTTATCGCTATAATCTTAGCTTTTATCTGTTATTCCTTAGTACCTTCAAAGATACATCCTCAAGCTCCAATAATGGCTGCTATTGTTGTAATCATGGCCATTTTTTGGATTTTTGAAGTCGTACCAATTGCTATAACTTCATTGTTCCCCATTTTTCTTTTTCCACTTTTTGGTATATTAGACACAAAAACAACCGCCTTGTTTTTTGGTAAAGAAATCATCTTTTTGTTTTTAGGAGGTTTTCTGTTGGCACAGGGAATCCAACATTCCAATTTACATAAACGAATTGCCCTAAACATTGTAAACATTATAGGTAGTAAGCCTGCTAATTTAGTGTTGGGGTTTATGATAGCTACTGCAGGTTTAAGCATGTGGATTTCAAATACAGCATCTGTTATGGTAATGATGCCCATTGGATTATCAATTATAGAAGAAATTAAAGAGGTAAAAGGTTCTAAAAATTTCTTATCAAAATTTGCTGTTGCTCTAATGTTAGGGATTGCTTATTCTGCTGATATTGGTGGTATGGCAACTTTAATTGGCACCCCTCCCAACCTTGTTTTTATGGAACTGTATCACGATTTATTTCCTGAATTACCCAAAATAGGTTTTACACAGTGGATGATGATGGGGCTACCTATTTCTATTATTTTTTTATTTACAGGTTGGTTATTAATGACTAAGGTGATTTTTAGAATGCCTAAAATCAACATATTTGAAACTAAAGATGTAATAAAAGACTTATTAAATGACCTCGGTAAATTAAGAAGAGATGAAATGGCTTCTGGATTGGTATTTTTATCTGCAGCTATTTTATGGATAACAGGTTCTGATATTACACTAAGCGAATCGTTTACGATACACGGTTGGCGAAGTTATTTTGGCTTAGAAATGGTAAGTGATGCCTCTATTGCAATTGCAACTTCTTTGCTATTGTTTATGATTCCATCTAAAGATAGACCAAAAGAAATGCTATTAACGTGGAGTAAAGCACGAGAATTACCTTGGGGTATTTTATTACTTTTTGGTGGCGGATTTGCTATTGCAGGAGGCTTTAATAGTAGTGGCTTGTCTAATTTAATCGGAAATTTATTTACTAATTTAGAAATTGACAATCCATTTATTATCATAATTATTGTTTGCTTTGTATTGACTTTTTTAACTGAAATAACTTCCAATACTGCTACAACAACTCTTATTTTACCAATACTCGCCAAAGCAAGCGCTGTTTTAGGTTTAGACCCTAGAATTTTAATGATACCTGCTACACTTTCTGCAAGTTGTGCCTTTATGATGCCTATTGCTTCTCCAACCCAAGCGATTGTATTTGGTTCTGGTCATGTTAAAATAAAACAGATGATACGTGCAGGGATTTTATTTAATTTATTAGGGATTATCATTGTTCCTGGCATCTTTTACTTACTCGCTAAATTTGTTTTTGGGATAGATATTTAAAACATTAACAATGATGCAAAAATAACTACCAATAAAAATACTATCCCCAATACTGCGTATCCAATTAATAATAGTAAATATTTATATAGAGCAGACCACCATTTACGCTGATAAAAAACCATGAGCGATTTTATAATATAAAATTGAATATACATGACACAAATTATTTTCCATATGTAATTTGGAACCTCACTTCCCTCCCAATAACGATCCAATCCCTAAATCAATTAATAAAATAAAAATCAGAAATGAATTAAGATGTAAATTAAAAATTAAGTGCCCTACCAACCCTCTCTTACTTCTACTAAACACTGCACCATATAACATTGCAAAAAAAGGTAAAAACAGTAATAAAAATAATGAAAACTGATCCCTTATTGTGTTTATAAAACCTTTCCCGTCTAATTCTGCTAACACTAATTTACGAGAAATTAAAGCTTCGACATCAGAAACCTCTGAAGTTAACGAATCTAAAGTTTGATCTAAGACTCCTTCATATCTCATCCTTTTAAATTCTTTAATAGAAACGAAAATATCTTCTCCTCCTAAAGTAAATTCATGTCCACTATCTTTAGAGGTGGCCTCTGTTCTGCTTTCTGATGAATAATAAAGAACATCTGCATCCAATTCAGATTTATTATCAAAATTAAAAGCAGAAATTAAAAAGAAATAGATAAAACTTAGAGCAATATAAAGACGAATAGGTACTAAATAACTGACTCTTCTCCCATCAATATACTCTTTAGTTAAATAACCTGGTTTAAATAATAAAAACTTTAAAGATTTAAACACTTTAGAATCAAGATTAAACATCGTTTGAAAAAAATCGCCCAAAATGAATTTAATATTCAAATTAGTAATATTTTTCTGCCCACAATTAGAACAAAAATTCTCTTGATCACTTAACTTTTTATTACAATTTTTACAACTCATACACTGCAAGTATATTCAATTTTAAATTGTTAATAAAATATGAACTCTAAAATCGCTTAACAAATCCCTTATAATTAGATTTGTTCTCCAATAAAAAAATAAGAAATATGAGTTTAGCAGTTAAAGGAAGAATTACAAAAGTATTAAGTCTAGAAAGCGGTACAAGTAAAGCCGGTAAAGAATGGAAAAAACAAGGATTTGTAATTGATACAGGTGCTCAATACAATCCTGAAGTTTGTTTTAGCTTATTTGGTGATGATAAAATAGCAATGTTGAGAAATTTTGGTGAAGGACAAGAAGTTGAAGTTGCTTTTAATATCTCTTCAAGAGAATTTAATGGTAAATATTATCACAACATTGATGCTTGGAAAATTAACCCAGCTGGACAAGCTGCTGCGGCAGGTGGAGCAGCTCCTGCACCAGCAATTGATGATGCACCAGCAGAAGATGATGATTTACCATTCTAAACAATAAGAATACAAAAAAATAAAGCCATAATTGTAATGATTATGGCTTTTTTATTGCTTTAAAAATTTCTTAGTAACCACATCCCCATTACTTAGTGTAATTGAAAAGAAGTAAAACCCTGTATTAATTGCTTCTATATTAAGAGTAGTTTGTGCTTTTAACAAATTTCCTCTTTTTACTATTTTTCCGCTAATATCAATTATCGTATATGAAACTGAATTTTCGAAAAGTGTGGTAGTTACAGTAATTGAACTTTTAGCAGGGTTTGGAAAAACAATAAACTCTAAATTATTTTGAACTTTACGCTCCTCTAATCCTAAAGGAAATGTAACATCAAAAACAAACAAACCTTCTTGCATATCTGATGCTAAAATTTTACCAGAAGGTAAAAAAGGATAAATGCCCCAATTTCCTTCATACTTTGTGATATTATGAGGTCTATTAGATGTATCGTAATACCCTGCCAAATAAACATTATCAAAATTAGAGGTGTTAAAAACATATATTCCATCAAAATAATAACTCACATATAAGTTATCTCCATTAAATATTAAGTTATGTGGCATAGATAAACTCTGAATAACATTTGACCCAACGGTATCTTTTAATGTAATGTTACCAAGATTTGAAACATCTACAATTTTCACATCTTTCCCATGATTTTCATCTGCAAAAGCATAATAATTACCACTATGATGTAACCATCCTGAATGATTATAACCTTGTTGTAAGTAACTAGTTATTGAACCTAATCCTTGTACATTAGCCATATTACTAAAATCTACCACAAACATTCCGTTAGAACCCGCATTACAATAAGCAATATCATTTTGCACGTAAATATCATGCACATAGCCAATTGTTCCATTCCAAAAAGGAACATCATTAGAGCAATTTAACAGAAATTGAGGATTAGTAGGATCTGCTATTAACGAATAAACTGAAAGATAATTTGCACCCAAATTAGTCGCTCCTCCACAAGTATATAAATTACCTTGAATTGTATCTATAAATATATTGTGAGAAGTTTTAATCAACGAATTATTATCATAAACAACCGGAGCAGAATCTAGTAACATAGATATATCTACTATCTGTAAAGAGCTATTTCCTTCATCAGAAACAATGTATAAATAATCTCTATACGTATCATAATCTCGGTGTACAATTTGAGTTCCTTGAGCTTTACCAGGAATAAAAACAACTGTATCTACATTGTTTACATCTGTGATATCAAAAATATGCGTTCCTGCAGTTGTACCAATAATAGCATACTCTCTTCCATTTTTTTCATAACCCCATATTTCATTATAAATATTATCATGAGCTGAAGAAGCAGGTAATGAAGCATCACTCCATTGATAAGCTAAATTCATGTTTAAACTTGTTTGAGCAGCTGTTTGAAATGAAAAAATAAAAGCTGTCATCAATAATATTAAATATCTCATATTAAATTCTTTATATACTTCAATAATACGCATTTTACGACATATAATTTTTTAGGAAAACATCGATAAATTAAATATTAATATACTTAATTAATATTATAAGGAAAGTAAAACTCATTTTTAGAGAATCTAACTACTTTTATAATTAGATTCATAAATAGGCTTAAAAAATATTATTATGTAATTAGTTTTTGGCGCAACATAAACTCTAATTGATTGTTTACTTTTAATAAACTATCGCGAAGTTCTTTGTTTTTTTTACGTAAACTATATACTTCAAATGCTTTATCAATGGTTATTTTTAAATAATCAGTATTCCAAGGTTTTGATATATACCTATATATCTGTCCTTTATTAACGGCATCTATAATCGCAGTAATATCAGAATATCCAGTTACTAAAATTCTCATAGGATCAGGGCGAGTTTCAATTATTGATTGTAAAAACTCTACACCTGTCATAACAGGCATCCGTTGATCAGTTAAAATTATTTCAATGTCATTTTTTTCAAGAATATCTCTACCCTCCTTTGCCGATTCAGCAATAAATATGTTATATATCCTTCTATAAGTAGCTTTAAATGCTGACAAATTACTTACTTCATCATCAATATAAAGAACATTAATCTTCACTTCCTCTCCCATACAATAATATACTACTTTTATCTAAAAATAGTTACCTTTAAATTACTATTCGACAATACTTGGTAAAATTAATCAAAAAACTTGTACTTTTAGCTGAATATATTTCCCAATATGTTGAATAACAATATTTAAGTATAGAATATAACAAAAAAATGATATTAAATCCAACTCCTAAAAGTACTATCTGCTTACCAGATATATTTAATTTAAAATATTCTAAAGACAAAGAAGAGCTTACTGATCTTATCAATTTCAACTCTTCTATAGAAATTATTGATGAAATACATTCTCAATTAGAAGAACTTATTAAGTTAAGGTCTCCCCAAAAAAAATATGACCAGGATGAATTATCTATGGAAATTAAAAATCATTTAGATGGTACTCCAATAAATGATTATGGCAATTGGATTTATTACCCATGGCTTAATAAACTAATTCATGTATTAGATGAAAATGAATTTATAGAAGTACGAACTAACCGTAACCATTATAAAATAACACCTGAAGAAGAAGAAATATTATCTCAAAAAAAAATTGGAATAATTGGGTTATCTGTAGGTAAAGCAATTGCTCTTACTATTGCATTGGAAAGAATATGTACAGAATTAGTTTTAGCTGATTTTGATGTTATAGAACTTTCAAATTTGAATCGAATTCAAACAGGAATTCAAAATTTTGGCGTAAAAAAAACGATTGTAGTTGCTAGAGAAATCGCAGAAATTGACCCTTATCTTAAAGTTACTTGTCTCAATGATGGATTAACAGAAGAAAATGTAACTGATTTCTTTACAAAAAATGGAAAACTTGATATTTGTATAGAAGTTTGTGATGGTTTATACACTAAAATATTTGCTAGACAAAAAGCAAAAGAATTTGGAGTTCCTGTTGTCATGAATTCTAGTGATAGAGGAACAACAGATATTGAGCGTTTTGATTTAGATCCTAATCTTCCAATCTTACACGGACTAATTGATCATTTAGATTTAAGCCTTATAAAAGAAGCCAAAACCAATGAAGAAAAAGTACCTTACCTTCTCCCTATGTTGGGAATTGAATCTTCCTCGGAAAGGTTAAAAGCATCTATGCTTGAAATTAATAGCACCATCACTACATGGCCACAACTAGCATCTGGAGTAGTCTTTGGTGGAGGAATTTGCACCGATGTTTGTAGAAGAATTTTATTAAATCAATTTACAAAATCAGGAAGATATTTTGTAGATACTGAACAACATATTAATAATGATGTAACAGATTATATTTCAGCAAATAAAGTACAAGAAAAAAAAATAAATTTTATCCCTAAAACCAATATAGAAGATTATACTGAACTGATAAAAGAAGCTAACGAAAAACTATTTTCAAATAAGAGTCCTATATCTGTTGAGTTAACTAATAGCGAAGTAAAAGAATTAGTTAAATATGCTATAATGGCTCCTTCTGGAGGAAATGTACAGCCATGGAAATGGTTATTTAAAGATCGTAACCTGATGCTTTTTAATGATATTAATCGATGTAATTCTATATTAAATTACAAAAATACAGCCTCTTTAATAAGTCTTGGTGCAGCAACAGAAAATTTAATTTTAAAAGCACATCAAATGGGCTATGAAGTTGAAATAAATAAATTTCCTTTAGGAATAGAAAACGATATAATAGCTACCTTTACGTTCTTTAGAGAAAAAACTGCAAACACAGAGTTACATGTCAACGACAATTTAATTAATGTTGTTCCCTGTCGAATAACAAATAGAAATTTAGGAATTAGAACGATACTTAAAGAAGATAATAAAAAGTATTTTAAAAAAGTGATTAGCCCAATAAAAGGCGCTGAGTTAAAAATTTTTACTGATCCATCCAAAATAGATGAGTTAAAAGAAATTTTATCTGAAGTAGATAAATTATTCATGACAAATAAAACAGGTCACTATCATTTTACAAATGAAATTAGGTGGAATAAAAAAGAAGTAGAGGAAACTAGAGACGGAATAGACATCAACACAATTGATCTAACACCTACTGAAAGAGCTGGTTTAATTGTATCTAAAAATTGGAATGTAACAAAGCATATAAAAAAATGGAATTTAGGTAATGAGTTCGGAAAACTTTCGAAAAAAGCAGTAAATAGTGCTGCGGCTCTTGGGATGATAACTATGCCAAAATTTAGTGCCGACAATTATTTTGAAGGTGGAAGAGCTGTTCAAAAATTATGGTTAGCAGCAACAGAGAAAGAAATTGCTTTTCAACCGATGTCTATCAATACATTCCTATTTGCTAAAGTTGGTGATAATAACTTTGATGATATTGAAGATATAAAGGAAGAAATGATAATTCAATATAACAAATTAAAAAGAGCTACGAATATAACTAACAATCAAAAAGATGTGTTTTTCTTTAGATTATCAGAAGTTAAAACCCCCAAAATAAAATCTTTAAGAAGATATATAAAAGATGTTTTAATGTATGAATAAAACGAATAAAAAATATAAAATTTTTGTTTTTCGAGCAATCGATGAACCTGAATTATGTGAAAAATATTTGGAAGGTCATATTCGTGTGCTAACAGATTATGGAATAACAAACGTCTCAACAAATAACAGCAAATGGATTAATCATCCGTACATATATTGTGCGGTTGCTCAAGATATGGATGATAAAAATTTTGTTGGCGGTGTAAGAATTCAAATTTCTGATGGTATCCATCCATTACCTGTGGAATCTGCTATTGGAGGTTTGGACGAAACAATTTATGATAAAGTAAAAGAATATGCTTTAAAAGGTGGGATCAGTGAGTCCTGTGGTTTATGGACTGCTAAAAGTGTTAAAGGGATTGGAATTGCTAGGTACTTAATGAGAGCGTCTATTGCATCATCTGATCAACTTGGATTTAACAAGATGCTTGGTATTTGTGGTTGGCACACAATGAAGTTATTCAATCAAATTGGATTTCTTGTAGATAAATCTCTTGGTGAAAATGGAGATTTTCCATACCCAACAGACGAACATATTGCTAATGTAATTGGAATTCTTGATGCTGTAACTTTAAAAAATGCAACTAAATCAGAACAGAAAATCATGTTAGATATTAGAAATATACAAACTCTTTCAAGAAATGAAACTTCTGAAAAATTCAATATTGAAGTCTCTTATTCCATAAAGTATCCAAAAATAATGGATGGCCCTTTTTTGGATGAAGAAAATTATGATATTGAAACATTAAAAAATTATAAAATTTATTAATTTGAAGCTATTATCTAAACATATCATTTTTGTAGTATTACTAGTTTTTTCATTTTCTGAGGCTTTTTCTTCTAATCAAATTACTTTTAAAGAGCACGATGAATTAATAGAAATTGGGAAAAACATTTCGATCTACGAAGATCAAACAAATAAGGAAAAGATAGAAGATGTAATTAAAAGAGACTTTGTACTATCAACATCTAATGTCCCAAATTTTGGATTTTCAAGTTCTAATTTTTGGATTAAAATCCCTATCACCAATGACTCGAAAAATAAAACTTTACGTCTGGAATTAGCTCTTCCTATTTTAGATTACATCGAGTTTTATTCTCCAAATGGAAATCAATTTTCAATTAAAAAAACTGGAGAAAAATTCCCATTTTATGAACGCGAGCACAAAGACCCTAACTATATTTTTGATCTCGTTATTAGTCCAGGGAAATCTAAGACTTTCTACATGATGGTTAGAAGTACTGAAGCAATTCAGCTTCCAATTAAAATTGGGACTCAGTTAAAAATAGAAACTCAAATAAAAAATCGTGATATACTTTCTGGAATTTATTTTGGAATAATGCTAGTTATGATACTTTATAACTTATTTATTTATTTTTCAGTTAAAGATAGAAGCTACCTTTTCTATGTCCTATATATTATCTTAATTCTTCTTACTCAAACGAGCTTACAAGGATACCCATTTCAATATTTATGGCCTTCCTATCCCATTATAGCTAAATATAGCCTATTTGTATTACCATCTTTAGTGGGCATCGCTTCTCTAATGTTTATGAACGTTTTTCTAAAGGTTAAAAAATATAATAAATGGTTATTTAATGTCTCATATATTTTTAGTCTTATTTATTTTACATCTATCATTTTAGCATTTTTTCAATATTATTTAGCTAGCCAAAAAATAATGGAAATAAATGCAATGATTGTTTCTTTACATATGTTAATTACTTCAATTTATGTAATCAGAAAAGGTTTTACTCCCGCAAGATATTTTCTAGCTGCTTGGATAATCTTTTTAATTGGAGTTGTTGCTTTTATTTTAAAAGATGTTGGTGTACTCCCATTTAATAATCTTACTAGATATACTATGCAAATAGGCTCTGGAATTGAAACAATATTACTTTCTTTTGCTTTGGCTGCAAGAATAAATATCTACAAAAAAGAAAAAGAAGAATCTCAACAAAGAACAGTTGAGGTGCTAAAAGAAAATGAAAAAATTATTAAAGATCAAAATGTTATTTTAGAGCAAAAAGTGGAAGAGCGAACAAATGAATTAAATAGTACATTGATTGATTTAAAACAAGCTCAAACACAATTAGTAGATGCCGAAAAAATGTCATCCCTAGGTCTATTAACTGCTGGAATTGCACATGAAATAAATAACCCTATAAATTTTGTCTCTTCTAATATTTTACCACTAAGACAAGATATAGATGACCTACAATCTATTTTAAATAAATATGAAGAGTTAAACATAACTGATAATATTCCAGAAAAATTAAAAGAAATTGATGCTCTAAAAGAAGAACTGGATTACGATTACTTAAAAAAAGAGCTTTCGGAAATTATTAATGGTATAGAAGATGGAGCAACCAGGACAACAGAAATTGTTAGCGGATTAAAAAATTTCTCA
>Ga0256845_1001923_pt1 | contig 15867 bp, 12 predicted proteins | sample RiftiametaG_FD_189101 | JGI IMG/M metagenome (GOLD analysis project Ga0256845, IMG submission 189101) | Tube worm associated microbial communities from hydrothermal vent at the East Pacific Rise, Pacific Ocean - Riftia | ecosystem: Host-associated > Annelida > Integument > Unclassified ...
ACGTGTTGAAATTGAATCATCTAAAGGTTGGGAAACAATCACAAAAGAAATTTTAGAGATCCAAAAAACATGGAAAGTGATTGGATTTGGTCCAAAAAAAGAAAACGACGCCATCTGGAAAGAGTTTAGAGCTGAATGTGATCTGTTTTTTGATGCTAAAAAAGAATTTTTCAGTGAAATTCAAGGAGAATTTGATAAAATCGCGGATAAAAAACGTGAAATTATTGAAAAAGCTAAATCTTTAAAAGATTCGAAAGAATGGAAAGATGCCGCTAGTAAATTGAAGCAATTACAATCAAAATGGAAACAAGTTGGTCATTCTGGTGTTAAGCATGAACAAAAATTATGGAAAGAATTCAGAAGTCATTGTGATGCTTTCTTTAATGCTCGTCAAGCTACATTTGATGAAAAGGATAAGCAAAATGAAGCGAATTTAACTTTGAAGCAAGCTGTTCTTGATAAGATTAAGGCGTATAAAGTGAATGAAGATGATAAGCAAGCTGTTTTAGCTGACTTAAAAGCTTTTTCGACTGAGTTTTCTGCAATTGGTCATGTGCCAATTAAATTGAAAGAAGAAGTGTTTAACACATTCAAGAATACAATAGATGCACATTACAAATCTATCAAAATGAGCGCTGAAGAACAAGAGCGTATCCTTTTTGAAGCTAAAGTTGATGTACTTAAAAGCAGTGGAAATGCTTCTCGACAATTCGCTCAAATGAAAATGGATCTTAGAAAACAGATTGATCTTTTTCAAAAAGACATTAATCAATTGGAAAACAACCTTGGATTTTTTGCAAATAGTAAAGGTGCTGATAGCTTAAGAAAAGATGTTGAGAAGAAAGTTGATGTTTTGAAAGAAAAAATAATGAGTGTTCGCAAGCAAATAAAAATAATACCGAATGAATAAATTCATCAATGTTTTATTATTGTTCGTACTATTTCCAACGATATTATTAACTGTTTTTGTAGGGTTTGATTTACCTTTGAGTTTTTTGAAAACGACGGGTCAATTAATGCCGTATAAGTTTGAAATTTTCTTAGGAATAGGCATCTTTATTTTAGTGATTCTTCTTCGAAGAAGTGTTCGAAGATGGATGGGAATGTTGATTGTTTCGAAACAAAAAAGATTTAAATGGAACGCTCCCGTGAGTAAATCACGAAAAGGTAGGGTTGTTACTTACCTTGGTTTAGAGTCTTTTATAATGCTTTTTATCGGTGTTGCATTGTACGAAGTTTCAAATGATGCATTTGCTCCAGCAGCAGCTTTTTTATTCAGTGCGTTTGATAATATTATTTTTGCTATTGTTGGTTCACTTAAAAAAGGTTTCCGAATTGGTCTTTCTACTAAAGCATTAATGGTTGCGGATAGAGAGGTCGTTTTACTCTATTTTAAAGGTCTTCGAAAAGTAAGTGTACATCAGCAAAGTGTTTATTTTGATTATGTAAAAGGACTCCAACTTTCTTTTCCAATTGATTGTATTCAAGAAGAAAACAAAGAAGAGTTTTTTACCATTCTCGAAAAACAAATGGACCCAAAGAAAGTCTACTTCGAAGTAAAAAAATAGAATTTTTAATTGGACTACTTTCTGCGATTCAACAAATACGTAAAATTCGAAGATTTTCCGTATTTTTAAAAGATGAAAAAAATAAGCCGCCGACATTTTATACCAATTTTAGGAACTGCTATTGTTGGTGCTTCATGTCTTTCTTCTACGTCTAAACCTTTTTTTAACACTTCTGATCCAGCATCTTTAATTCCACAGAGATTAAAGAAAGGAGATATTATTGGAGTATCTGCTCCTGCAGGTGGTATAAAAAACAGCCAAGAACTTTCTTCTTTTGAGAATATCCTTGCAAAATTAGGGTACAAAACAAAATTCAGTAAGAATTGTACCAATAGATACGGTTACTTTTCTGGAACAGATGAAGAAAGAGCATCCGATTTTATGGATTTGATTGAAGACAAAGATGTCAAGGCAATTTTTTTTCTTCGTGGAGGGTGGGGATGTGCTAGAATTCTCCCCTATATTGATTTTAACACTATAAAGACGAACCCGAAAATAATAATGGGGTTCAGTGATATTACTACTCTACTGAATGCGATTACGGCTAAAACAGGCCTTGTGACTTTTCATGGGCCCGGAGGGAATTCCTCATGGAATGATTATAGTATTAAATACATCAATGATTTAATCCGTGACTCTAAGCTGATAAGCTATAAAAATTTACCCTCTGACTCTCCAATTTTAACTTTACATCCAGGAACTTCCTCGGGACAATTATTTGGAGGTAATTTGAGTGTAATTTGTAGCTTGATAGGTACAGATTCGCTTCCTGATTGGGAGAATAAAATTCTTTTTCTGGAAGATGTTGGTGAAGAACCCTACCGAATTGACCGTATGTTAACTCAATTAAAGCAAACAGGTATTTTTAACAAAGTCAATGGTGTTATTCTTGGAAGTTTTAGAAAGTGCACCGCAGAAGAACCTGAAAGGTCATTTACTCTTATTGAAGTTTTCGAACAGTATTTTTCTCAAGTAGATTTCCCTGTTTATTTTGGTGCTCAAATTGGTCATACAAAGAATAAATTCACCGTTCCAATTGGGATTGAAGTGGAAATGAATGCTGATAAAGGTACATTTAAAATGAAAAAACCGGCAGTAAATTAATACCACCGGTTTTCCTAATTGATTAAACGAATCAACTATTTTTCTTCCTCAACAACCTCAAATGTTGTTCTTCTGTTGTCTTTGTATTGCTCTTCTGTACATGATTTATCTTCATCGTCACAATTGCATTCGTCTACAGGATATTTCTCACCCATTCCTTTGTTTGTAACTCTTTCTGGATTGGTAATTTTTGCCTTAATGTATTTCGATGCAGTTTTTGCTCTTCTTTCGGATAATCGTTGATTGTATTTGTCTGTACCTCTACAATCTGTATACGATTGAACAACAATATTCATTTCTGGATTATCATTTAACAATACAATTACTTGGTCTAAAATATCAGATTCTGACTTTGTAACACTTGATTTGTCGTATTCAAAGTAAATGATGTGTTGTGCTAACATGTCATTTAAATTATCTCCTTTTAATACATAATTCACTGCAATATCACCATGTTGTCCTAATAAAGTATCAATTTCAAATTGATTAGAAGCGTAATTGTCAGCACTAACTTTTAAGCTAACATTCATACTATCACCAGGGCGCAAATCTTTAAAGTCTTCTTCTTTAAATTTCCCATTCTCATCCGAATTTACGGTAGCAATAGTTTCACCTGTTTTCTTATCAATTAATTCTATCGTAGCATTTTCAATAGATTCTCCAGCTTCGTCAGCTACAAGTCCATCGATCCAATACTGACCATTGTAATAGTATTTTTCTAAATGTTCTGAGGAGTTAGTACAATTTGTTTTAAAATCTTCATTGTACACTACTTCATCATTCTCACTGTTTTTCATTTCAAGAGAATAATCTTTACAGTCTTCTAGAAGGGTGAAGAAATCATTTTCCTTAACAGAAACGGGAATGTTTTTATTGTCTGTTTTATTGATTAAAGTAACGATTAAATCAATTTCTTCAGCATCTTCAGTAATGTTAATTACTCCACCAGATAATGCGATAACATCATCCGCTTTAGCATCATTATAATTTACATGGTAGATATCTTTTTCTCCTTTACCACCTTCTCTAAACGAAGTATAATAACCATCAATTCCATTTGAAGTAACAGTGTAATATATATCATCACCTGTAGAATTGATTGGATATCCAAGATTTTCTCCTTGAGACCATTGATCATTTTTAAAATCAGATTTCAGAATATCAAATCCTCCCATTGATTGAGATCCATTTGTAGAATAGTAAAGTGTTTTGTTGTCTAAAGTCAAAAAAGGCGCATCTTCATCTTGTTCTGAGTTAATGTCCGCACCCATATTAACTGGTTTTGACCATGTACTGTCTTCTTGTTTGTGAATAATCCACAAATCACGACCACCGTATCCATGCTTTCTGTCAGATGAAAATATAATAATCGAAGAATCCTGAGTAACAACAGAGTGTGTTTCCCAATCTTTAGTGTTTAGTTTTTTGTAGGTTAAATCCTCTATTTTTTTGTATCCGTCATCGTAATTACTTACAAAAATATCCCCATTTCCTAAACTATCACTATAAACATAAAGCATAGTCATGTCTGGAGTTAAAGATACACTGGATTCATTTTTATTTGCTTCGCATAATGGTAATATTGTCGGTTCAGACCATACACCATCACCATTTCCTTTAGAGAAAAAAATGTCTTCAGGATAAGAATTGTCAACAGGGTAGATGAAGTACTTTTGATCAATATTTACCCATGCTCGTCGAGAAGTAAAGTAGAGTTCTTTTCCATTAGCAGATATAACTGAGCTATATTCTGGTGCAGCAGAGTTGATATTTACAGGAATGAAATTTACATCTAAAGAATCTGCAATTTGCTTTCTCGCGACTTGACATTGTGCTAAGCGAACATCTGTAGCCTTGTAAAGTTGAGAAGATTTTTTACATCTTTCTTTGAATGTTTGATAATACTCTTCAGCTTTATCAAAATCTTTTAAATAATGATAAACACTCCCTAAATGAAAATAAGTATCGTTGGTAACATCTGTTTCAATGTTAAACAAATTTATTCTACCTTCAACTTTAGTGGTTGATTTTTCAAAAAATGGGATTGATGCTCGATGATTTTTAAATGAATACAATTCAATTATTCCTTTAAAATAGTTAAATTCAGGATTCTCGTTGTCAATTTTAAGTAAAGCTTCAACCAATGTATCAGCTCTATATAAATATCCATCAAGCATTAATACATTTGCAAGATCATACATCTTTTGTTCATCATTGTCAGAAATAGCTTCATTAACTGCTTCATCATATTGACTAAAAGAACAAAATGAAGTAGAAATAAATAGTAAGAAGATTAACCAATAGTTTTTCATTAGGTGTGTTTTTGTAAAACTAATCAATTTAGATTAGTCTATAATTAATTTTCTATTAAGTTATTAAAACTCATTTGTGGGTTTGAAATAGATGTATCAATTTCACAGTTATTAATTATAATGTATCTTTACACAAATCAATTTTATGAAGATTTTTAAATTTGGTGGTGCTTCTGTAAAAGATGCACAATCTGTTCGAAATGTTGCTGAAATATTATCTCTTTATTCTGGAGAAAAGTTAGTTGTAGTCATTTCTGCAATGGGTAAAACAACAAATGCTCTTGAAAATATTTATGAAGCAATTCTCGAACAAAACCAAGTGAACTTCGATGAAAAAGTTACACAATTAAAAACTTTTCATTTCAACATTCTCCAAGAAATTATCTTTAATGATAAACACCCAATTTTATATCAGTTAAATGGGTTTTTTAACGATTTTTCTTCTGTTTTCAACGAAAATGATTTAAAAAAGGACCTTTTATATGCAAAAGTGGTCTCATTTGGGGAATTTCTTTCTACAAAAATTGTCCATGCCTATTTAAAAGAGAATAACTTCAATGCATCATGGGAGAATATTGGAGAATACATTAAAACAACTGAAGCTAAATTCATAGAAGCTGATATCGATTGGAAGCAATCCGAAGCAATATTTCAAGAGAAATTTCAACCTAAATTTGAAAACAATGACATCATTGTAACACAAGGGTTTATTGGACAAAATCACAATGGAGAAACCACAACTCTTGGAAGGGAAGGGTCTGATTTTACAGCTGGAATTATAGCCTATTGTTGTGCTGCTAAAAGTGTAACAATTTGGAAAGATGTTCCGGGAATGCTCAACGCTGATCCAAAATGGTTTGATAACACCATAAAGTTGGATAAAATTTCTTTTCGAGAAGCGATAGAGTTGTCTTATTATGGCGCATCGGTTATTCACCCAAAAACAATAAAACCTCTACAGAATAAAGGAATTCCATTGTACGTTAAATCATTTTTAGTTCCAAAAGAAAGTGGAACAAAAATTCATACATGCACTGATTACGATCATTTAGTGCCTTCTTTTATTTTTAAAAAGAATCAAATTTTATTTTCGATTACCCCCAAAGATTTTTCATTCATAGAAGAGAAAAACTTGAGTCATATTTTTCAATTGATTTCTTCTATGGGGCTTAAAATAAATGTGATGCAAAATTCTGCATTGAGTTTTTCTGTTTTATTGGATGAGCATAAATTGTCAATTGACTTGTTTTTAGAAATTCTTTCCAAAGAATACGATGTGAAATACAACAGTGGATTGGAGTTAATCACAATACGGCATTACGATGACGAAACTATTAAACGATTAACCAAAAACAAAGAAATTCTGTTGCAACAATTGACGCGTGAAACAGCTCGATTAATTGTGAAGTGAATTTAATTTTGATTAAATGACTATTTTTAATTCTAAGAATACCATAAAAGAGTGATTGACATCCCGTTCACAAAGCGTATATTTGTAATCATTCTAAATAGTGGAAAAGCAACTATCAAATATCAAAAATGGCGAAATTGCAATTATTCGCAAATTGAAAAACTCTTCTTTCAAAGTGAAAATGATGGAAATGGGGTTGGTCGAAGGTAAATTGTTGCGGGTTTTATTTCGTGCACCTTTTGGTGGTCCGATAGCTATTGACGTAGATGGTTACACGCTATCTTTAAGAAAAGATGAGGCAGAATTAATAATGGTTGATTCAAACACTTCTAAATGAAAATTGCCTTATTAGGAAATCCAAACACAGGTAAAAGTTCTGTTTTCAACATGCTTACAGGAATGCGCCAACACGTTGGTAATTTCCCAGGGGTTACCGTAGATAAAAAAACGGGTGTCATTGAAATTGATGGTGATGAGCACGAATTAATTGATTTTCCAGGAACGTATAGCCTTTATCCTCGTTCAAAAGATGAGGAAGTCGTATACAAAAGCCTTTGCGATGAGAAAAATGAGGATTACCCAGATGCAGTAATTGTTGTTGTTGATGCTTCTAATTTAGAAAGAAATTTACTGTTTTTCAGCCAAGTGTATGATCTTCAAATTCCAACGGTTTTGGTCTTGAACATGACGGATTTGGCAAAAAAACAAGGAAAAGAAATAAATATTTCTGCTCTTCAAGATGTTTTTCCTGAAGCAACGATTGTTGAGTCAATTGCACGAATTAAATCAGGAAAAAACACTATTAAAACGGCTGTAGCTCAATTAAAAGAAAGAAAAGGGCATGTTTTTGATCCTTCCATTCATGTTGCATCCTCCAGTGATATTAATGATCAAGAAGAAGATACTCAACAAAGATTTAAAAAACTAAATACGCTTATTTCTTCTATTGAAGTGAAAGAAGAAAAAGAGAAATTGGCTGAAAGAGCAGAAAATAAATGGGATAAAATACTCGTACATCCAGTTTTTGGCTATTTAATTTTTGCAGTAATTCTCTTGGTTATTTTCCAATTTATTTATGTTTTCGCAAGCATTCCAATGGATTTTATCGACGGAGTATTTGCAGATTTTAGTCATTGGCTCACGGTATCTTTACCCGATGGAATTTTGAGTGACTTAATTACCCAAGGAATTGTTCCCGGAATTGGTGGGATTGCAATTTTTATTCCTCAGATAGCTCTTTTATTCTTTTTTATCGCCATTCTTGAAGAAACAGGCTACCTCTCTCGCGTTGTTTTTATCATGGACCGCTTAATGCGTCCTTTTGGTTTGAATGGAAAAAGTGTTGTTCCTTTATTATCAAGTGTTGCTTGTGCAATACCTGGAATAATGTCTGCTCGAACAATATCTGATTGGAAAGAAAGAATGATCACCATTATGGTGGCACCTTTAATGAGTTGTAGTGCTCGAATTCCTGTCTATACGATCCTTATCGCCATGGTTATTCCAGATGTAAAAGTCTTTGGGTTTATGAATGTTCAAGGATTGGTATTGTTTGGATTGTATGCTTTAGGATTGGTATCTTCTTTAGGAATGGCCCTAATTTTCAAATTTTTCATTCGACAAAAAACTACAGGATTTTTAATGTTGGAAATGCCCTCTTATAAAATGCCACGTTGGCAGAATATTGGTGTTGTGGTTGTTGAAAAAGTGAAACTTTTCATTTGGGATGCAGGTAAAATTATTCTTTCAATCTCAATTGTATTGTGGGCTATGGCTAGTTTTGGTCCAACAGATCGAAGAGAACAAGCAGTAGTTCAAGCTAAAATTGAAGCGAAGGAAAAAGAATTAAATCCTGTTGAAACTAGTCAATTAATAGCGGCGACACAATTAGAAAATTCATACATTGGTATTCTTGGTAAAACCATTGAACCTGTGATTGAACCTTTGGGCTACGATTGGAAAATAGGAATTTCTTTGATTACTTCTTTTGCCGCTCGTGAAGTTTTTGTTGGTTCAATGGCTACAATTTATGCTGTAGGAGATGATGGAGAGAACAATGTCCCGCTAATTGCTAAAATGAGAAATGAAAAACGAATTGACGGCACACCTGTTTTTACTTTAGCCACTGGAGTTAGTTTGATGATTTTCTATGTTTTTGCGATGCAATGTATGGCAACTTTAGCTGTTGTTAAACGCGAAACCAAGTCGTGGAAATGGCCAATGATTCAAGTTGGATACATGGGAGTTTTAGCGTATATTGGAGCATGGATTGCTTATACATTACTGTCATGATACAAGAAGTAATTGTTGCAACTATTATAGGATTTGCATTGACTTTCATCATTATGAAGTTTTTTTTAAAAAAGAAAGACTCTTCCTGTGATAAGTGTTCTGCTAATGATTTGAAGAAAAAGTAACATCTATTTCATCTTTTTTCAATATAAAAGCATTTCAAACCGTTATATTTATACGATGATAAAAATAACTGTATTTTTCCTTTTTTTACTGTCCTTGTCTATGGTTAGTTTTTCGCAAACTGACCCAACAAATAAAGAGCACAAAAAGGAACGCGCTCAAGAAAGAAAAGTGGCTGAAGAGAATATTCTGCTAATGAAAGAAGGTGTACTTTTGGTTCGATTAGATTTTAAGCAAAAAGAGATCGCTTATTTTGAAAAATACGACAATACAAAAGAAGCGAATAAAATAAAGAAAAAGCAAAACGAAATCAATCAGTACATCATTGATTCATTCGATTCATTGTTTCAATTTTGTCCTGTGTATTTCTTTTCAACAAAAGATTCAAGAAATATTTTAGAAGGAAGAATGAATGAGGTGGTATTTTTTAATCTACAGTGTAAGCCCGATTCTATGATTAAATGGGAAGGGGCATCTTTTTTTATTGCTGAATTTGGAAGAATTGAAGGAGATACTACACTCGAAGAACGGTCAAAATTTTCAGCAGCAGCATTAATTATTCGAAGTTCAAATTTCAAACAATTACGTGACCCATTTCCATATTATTCGATCTACCATGAATGGGGAATCAAGAAGAAAAAATTTCGAATGCCAACTCGGAGAATGAGTGAAAATTTGGATCTTTTTTATAAAAAAGTAAAAATTTAATCTTTACTTTTATGAACGAATCTTTCATCGAAACGATAAAAAAGCAGATTTCCATTAGTTCTTCAGAAGAGGATTATATTCGCTCAACTGTACAATACAGAACTTTTAAAAAAGGAGAATTTTTGGTCAAACAAAATGAGGTTTGTAAGAGCATTAACTTTATTGTTTCGGGGTGTGTTAAAACAATTTACCTTGATCATAAAGGGAATGAACATGTAATGTTTTTTAGTGTAGAAAACTGGTGGGCTGGTGATTCTGGTAGTTTTTATTCTCAAACTCCCGCGGATTATACCGTAGAATGTTTGGAAGAAACAACAGTGATTCAAAATAGCCTTTCAGATTTGGAAGAATTGTATTTGAGAGTGCCAATAATGGAGCGATTTTTTAGAATACTTGTTCAAAATGCTTACGTGAACTTACAAAAGAAAATGGTTCAATATTTAAGCCTATCGACAAAAGAACGTTACCTCATTTTTAATAAAAAGTATTCAGATATTGAACAAAGAGTACCCCAGTATTTAATTGCGTCTTACCTTGGTGTTACCAAAGAGTTCTTCAGTAAAATGAAAAAAGAAATTGCCCAAGATAATTTCCAATGAGTGTTTTTAATTTCTTAATCTACATTAACTTTTTTTTTATTAAAAAAGCTTTTCTTTGTTTTATAAATTATAAAAAATTATAAAATGAAAAAAATATTATTCTCCATTTTTGTTGCCTCAACAATGTTAAGTTCTTGTTCAGATGGTAGTAAATTAGAAGCTTCTGATGCTGAAGTTGTAGAAGTTGTAGAAAATGAAACAACGATCGAATTAATCAACGTTGACCATACTAGTTCTGTTGACTGGAGAGCATGGCATTTTGGTGGAGTGGGAGAGCGTTTTGGAAAAATTTATTTGAACAATGTTTCTGCTTTGTTGAATAACGATGAATTGACGAACTTAAAAGTTGAAATTGACATGAAGTCGTTTACAGTAGATAGTTTTTCTGAAGAAGAAGCGGAAGATAAAGATCAATTGATTGAACATCTTCAGTCGGCTGATTTCTTTGACGTAGAAAACTACCCAACAGCAATTTTTGAAATGACAAAAACTGAGACAGCTACGGGAGATTATAATTCTACAGTTACAGGTAATTTAACGATAATGGAAGTGACAAAAAGCATCACTTTTAATGCGAATATTGAAATTTCTGAGGAAAATGTTTCTATTCATTCTGAAGATTTTATTGTAAACAGATCTGATTGGGGATTAACGTACCATGCTGAAGGTTCAGAAGGAGTTCCTTTGGATTACATTATTTCGGATGATTTAGGTTTTACGATTAATGTAGATATTAAGAAATAACAAACTAGAATGTGTTATTGAATTGAGCGGAGCAAATTTAAATTTGTTCCGTTTTTTTATTTACCAATTCTCACGAAAAAAACCAATAATTTTCCCCTTTCTCCAATCCCCATTGTTTCAATTCAGTTTCAATTTCAACTTGTCCATTGGGAGAAGCCACTGCAATGATAATTTGAGGATTTTCTAATGTATTGATGGTAGAAAAATGTTTCATTCTTATGCCATAAATATCTTTCCCAATTTTCTTTTCATTGTCGCACACCCACTCAAATTTATTTTCTTTTGCGAGAATTAGTTTGGCTAAATCTTTGCCGTTTTTACCAGCTCCCCAAAGAACCAATGGTCGAGAGACATCTCTATCCATTTGGTAAAAATAATTTACTTTTAATTCAAAAAAACGGTTGTCTTTGTACACTTCCCAATTACGAGAAATTCGGTCGCCTCGGTCTCGCCAATGGTGTAAAACATTTGGTAAGCCAACAACTTTTAATCCAGCTGCAATAAAGCGAAAGCACAAATCATAATCTTCAGGGAATGTGTCGTGTTCAAATCCACCAATTCGATCGAAATCTGCTCGGTGAACCAACCAACAATTGGATGGGATGACACATTCTTTATATACTTCCGAACGGTATGATTGAGTTTTCGCAAGCTGCATCAACCATTTATCGTAGCGTTTAAAACCATCCCCAATCGGACCTTCATCCGAGAAATATTGAGTTGCACCTGTAATTACGATTTTATTTCCCTCTAAATCTCTCGAATTGGTGACTGAGGCTCTCGAAGTCATCATCAACTCTAACTTATTCAACGGCATAATGTCATCAGAATCCATCCGGTGAATAATTTCTCCAGTAGAATGTGTATATCCAAAACGTAAAGCATTCAATAAACCAGGCTTAGGATTGTCTAAGGCGTTTATCCTTTTATCTCTCTTGGAATATTCTTCTAGAATTTCAAGAGAATGATCAGTTGATCCATCATTCACCGCAATTAACTCCCAATTCGGGTACGTTTGATTACATATTGAATCTAAACATGCTACTAAGTACTTAGCAGTGTCTTTTGTTGGTAGAATGATGGATATTTTCACATGGTGAAAATAAATAAATTTTCACAGTTATTTCAATAACACTTTAATTGTATTCTCTTTTGTTCGTATAAAGTATATTCCTTTTGATAATGCTCCAAGGTTCAAATCAATTTCGTTTTTTGAAACGATGTTTAATTCTACTTGATTTGTTATGTTCTGTCCTAAAACTGATAATATTTGAAGATTATTTAATTCTTTTTCTGAACCCTTAATTGTAATTAAGCCGTTTGTTGGATTTGGATATACGATGATTTCATTATCATTTAGTTTGAAATTAACACTTCGCACAATTGAATAAGCTGAACCACCATCAAAATCAACTTGTTTTAAGCGGTAATACGTTACACCAGAACCAATATTATAATCAAATTCTATGTAATCAATGGTTTGTATTGAATTACCAGCTCCATCAACTTGAAGAATACTCTCCCAGTTTGTACCATTGATTGATCTTTCAACTAGGAAATAATCGTTGTTGATTTCTGTTGCAGTTGACCAATTTAATTGCACCGTTCTATTTTCTAAGAGTGTTGCATTAAAATTGAGTAATTCTATCGGTAAAGGATCTATTTTTATACCAGCTGCAAACCCTGAAAATCCACTACCAAAAGTTGAAGTTAATGTCAAATCCGTCCCAAAAGATCCTAATGTTGCGACTTTATAAATAGTCGTTGGTAATTGTTGATTTGCGGGCGTAACGGTTGAAATATTTCCAATTGTCTTAACAATTTTTATATCTGACCTACTACTACCTGTGGCATTCTCCCAACCAGAGATTTCATCTTCTGAGTAATACAATGTAATGTTGTATGTACCACTTGTATTATTGTTTGTTGGTATTACTTTGAATGTTTTATCAGTCACATCTAGTGTAGGATCAATAAATTGAAATTCTGTTGCATTCTTACCGGCTCTATTTACCTCAACAGATGTGCAACCATAATCATGGCTTGATGTATTTTCAATGTATAGCATTAAATTACCATCGTTTGGATCATAAAAATAGATTGATTGGAATGGGCCTAAATATTGCTCATCCAACACTGTAGTGACTTCCGTTTCAATTCTAATTCCAGGAGTACCTTCTGTAACTCGTATATTATCGATTTCAAAACCTTTACCAGCAACTCCACCTGGATTTGTAACAGAATTAGTCCAACCCCATGTTAATGTATAATTATTTCCATTCACAGCATCAGGTAATACAATACTTGCTCTTTTTTTATTGGCAACATTAACAAAAGGTGCATTGACTCCACCTTCTAACAATTTTAGTCCAGCTGGGCTTCCATTATCATAAGCTAATCTTCCATAATCATGTCCTGCATCGCCGCCTGATATATAATCAAAAGTAAGAACTTGATTTGTTTTCCCAATACCATTTATTTGTGGAGACTCAATAGATACATAATTATAACTATTAGAAGTGTTATAGCTATTCGTTGAACCATTGTCACTAATATACAATGATTGTCCAGATGCTGAAAGATCACCACCATTACCTAATGTCCAATCTTCTCCCCCTGAATTATTTGCATCATTCCAATTAGTCGTTCCAGCTCCAAAAATTACCCCAGTATCAAAGTTTTCTTCAAAATGAGGATTTACACCTGAAAAAGGAGCATGTTCATCATCGTGAATTTTAACTAAACACACTTGATTGCTATTTCCTGCCACAGCGTTAGTAGCACCTGATATTGTATACGTTAATTCTAAATTCTCTAACGGATCAACTTCTCCATCATCAATTATTCGTACAGTGAATGATTTGTCACTTGTCAAACCATTTGTAAAAGTAATTGGCGATCCAATAATAGTATAATCAAAATTATTGGTTGCATTTCCACCAGAATTGATTGTTACGGTCGCATTTCCTGTTGGAGCATTCGCTATTTGCATTGTAACTATGTAATCTTTATACGGTCTACAATCTAAATTTCCATCTGGATTATTTTCTTCAAATGTTTCCAATAGAACCGTTTTAAAACTAATTTCTGGATCTGTAACTGGAATTGAATTGATAGAAAAGTTATTATTTGAAATGTCAAAGAAAATATTATCACTACAAATTACTTTCACTCTTGCAGTGGTCGTACCAATGTTTGGGACTGTTATATTTTGAGACCCATCATTTGGAACATTCAAAGCAAGCACGTGAGAGTAAGTGTAACCACCATCAGTTGACAATAATATATCAACATTCGCACAACTGACAGGAGCATTAACTGTTCCTGCGACATCCCATGTAACTGTTTGAGTGGTCGCTGCTGTCCATGTTATTCCTGTAACATTTGGATAATTCACTAGAAAAGGACCTTTAGTACCATCAAAGTTAATATCAATCTCATCATAATCAGTACACCCACAACCACTTGTGCTGTTATCTCTGACCATTAATTTAAACTTTGCAGTTCTTGTAACTGAAGGGATTATTTCATATTTTGGCCACATTACATTTGCGACCAATGAATCTAAAGTCGGAATATATCGAGTTTTACTTGTCGTTGGTAAATACGTTCTAAAATTCGGTTGATCAGTGGATGTAGCAATAGGTATGTTTTGACCAGGGAGAAGAGCAGGTAGGCCACCAGAAGGTGTAGGGCCAGTAGGAGCTAAATCATATTGTTCCCAGCTATACGTATGTGTATCTGCAGCATCAATATCTGTTGAATTTCCTGTTAATTCAAAAGGTGTATTCACGGGGATATTATAAAAAACAGGACCTGCATCAGCAATTGGTTTAGTATTGCTAGTTGAAGCTACTGTTCCACATTGACTAGCATTACCTGTTATTAGACTCTTACTAATTTCATATATAGTATAAGAATGAAACATTGCATCCGTCAGAAGTTGAACGTTTGTATTTAAGCCTGGAGCAGGTTCTGCGCAAAGTCCTGCATACCCCATTATAGTTGATGCACTACCTGGTTCATAAGCTGATAATGGGCTTCTTTGTAGGTAACCTGAGCACGCCCCAACGAATGAATTAAATGTATGACGAGCACCGAATTGATGTGCAATTTCATGTGCAACAAAATCAATATCAAATTGATCTCCAATAGGTGATTCTAATGTCGTAACACCTGCACCTTTATCAGGAGATAAACATATTCCTTCTCTTGTAGCTAAACCTCCAGAAGTCCATCCCGCTGTACCAAAAACATGTCCAATATCATAATTTGCAACACCAATGACTCCATCAATTATTCCCTCATTATCTCCTAACATACTATAAATATCTCCATTCGTATATGGATCATTTATAGAATCAACATAGATGAGACTTGTTCCTGTAACAATATTAAGTACGACACCAAAATCTCTTCTAAACATTTGGTTAACTCTACTTATAGTTGTCGCTATTCCACTTTGAGCAAGGGCTTGTGTTCCACCATGAAACGCAGTGTATTCACCTGTACATGCAATTGCTAATCTGTAAGTTCTAAGTTTACAATCTGTTTCTATAGCATATTTATTAGTGTTTACATTTCCTTCACTTAAATCATCAATAAGGTCGTTATCCTGGACTAAACATTCAAAAGATTTATTCTTCTTATTGTCTTTTTTATAATAAACAAGGTAGTTCTCAGTGTCATTTAACTGGTATGGATCTATAAAATAATCTCCACCTTTAGCTCCAGTTACCATTGCATGAAAACCATGATTTGTATAATCTAAAGAAATCCAAACATTTGGGTGCAATTCATTGTGTCCAAAAAAGGTTTGAATTTCCGCATCGACGGCTTGTATTTTTTTGGGTAAAACATTTGTTTTTGATATGATAAAACTTTCTATTCCGGATGGTGTCGGGATTGTTATTTTGAACTCATTGTTATTGTCACTCCTAGATTAAAATGCTAATGCAAGTTTTTTTAGTAAAAAGTTTCCCTCAGATTTTAAAGTCTGAGGGAAA
>Ga0256845_1001924_pt1 | contig 15865 bp, 10 predicted proteins | sample RiftiametaG_FD_189101 | JGI IMG/M metagenome (GOLD analysis project Ga0256845, IMG submission 189101) | Tube worm associated microbial communities from hydrothermal vent at the East Pacific Rise, Pacific Ocean - Riftia | ecosystem: Host-associated > Annelida > Integument > Unclassified ...
TGTTGAGGAATTAATGGAACAGGAATTTTTATATCTGTTTTGGATTTTTCATAGTGAAGCGAGCTATATTGATAGTGAGTTAGAAGTTAACAATTTGTCCTACATTGATACGGCTAGACAAACCTTTATTTTAAAACTCGATATGTCCCAATGGCAAGTCGAAAATTGGCAACAATATTTAACCCTACAAATGAGTCGAGGTAATAAAAACCTTTCGCATTCATTTACTCATGCCACTGGTTTTGTTTCAAGCGTAAACTTACAAAATCAAACCAATGAATTTTTAGAGATCGTTGATCAATATGCCGACACTTTGGAAAAAACAGAAGCAAACAACACCAAACATTCGATTGTTAATTATTGTGTTAAGCAAGACATGCAAGGTAACGCGGTTAATTTTGAAGCACTATCTGGTGTGTTGAATGAAAAAGAGCCTAAGAAATTTTCTGATTTTGTGAAAGGTAATCAAGAAGAACCAAAAGAAGAAATTTATGCTCATAGAAATAGCTTAAAAAAGTATGTCAGATTTTATGGTAGAGAAAAAAATCTAAGTATTAGTTTTTCTTCCGAGCAAATGGGAGAAAATATCACCTTTGATCCTGAATCTGGAAGTTTAACTTTTAAACAAGTTCCTAAGTCATTGCAAGCTCAGTTAGCAAAATTTTTAAAGAAACAAGCAGAATAACAAATACGAAAAAAAGAGATGGTATAGACCATCTCTTTTTTATCAAGTTCAAGACAATTACTTACTGCCGAATTCTACTCAAAAATAATCGACCAACTATCAATATATCCAACATCAGCTCCTGCATGATCGCTCACTTTTAATTACCATGTACTAGCTGTTACGAAATTACAGTTCTCAGTATTCCCACTTTTATATGGACGACAGTCATATGATCTGGTTGTAGGTGCTGATCCAAATTTAACGTATAAATCTACATCTCCAGTCCCACCACTCATGTCAAAGTTAAGATCAGTTGCTCCTACCGGAACTTCCATTGTATAGAATGTTTCATCTAAACGATTACCTAATAATCCTGTTTTAGAAACACCTTTTTCTAACACACCATCGCCTGAAGGAAAAGGGTTTAACTTATTCATGTGTTCTTCAATATTTTATAATTATGTTTGAATTAGTTTTGGAATACTAAAGCGAAAAATGAGATATCTCATTTTCACGCTGCAATGCAAAAAATAAAATGGGAAAGTGTTGAAAATTTAAACAACTAATATTATTTATTGAGATAAAAAAATAATTTAAACTTTGAGATCTTTGCACGAGACTCTGACAAAAGACCCAATTACCTTATCAGCAATCAGATCTTTTTGTACTAAATCAACAAATTAATTAACCCAAATAGATTCTACCCATTCTGGATGATCAACAAATGGATTACGATTACCCTGATAAGTTTGAGCAGCATTATTACGGTCAATTTCATATTGGCTAACCGGATCTGCATTGTGCCAACTGATTAACATATTCAACTGCCAAGTTTCAAAAACTTGATCGCTAGAACCATTTAACACTGCATTGCTAGAACTACTATTATTTTCCCAACCTGAAATAACATCTTCATAACGCGTTGCCATATAAAAGTATACCCGCGCTAGATCGCCTTTAAACTCATCAATCGGTTCAAAAACTGTTCCCGAATAACCTGAGGTAACAGATGAACCTACTTTACTATTATTGTTGGACGTAAAAGTAGCACTGCCAACAACGGCGTAAGGGTAGCTGCTACGTTTTGAATTAACATATCCATCCGATGCAAAAATATGATGAACATCAGAATTCATAGGCTCTCTTTTACCGCCAAACCAACTTCTTGGAAATGAATGTTCACGGTTGTAACAATCGGCCTCACTATTATAACTGCCACATTGGTTCGTCACTTTGGTGTAATTATAACTATCAGCGCCGTTAGGATTTTCTGAGTAGATATCCATAATCGTGCCATCATTTTCGTAACTAGTATCCAAAGAGTGATCCGAATAAAAAGTCCATAGTGCTGAGTAGCCTTGAGATGTATGGCTGTTAACAATATTGTGTAACGCCGTTTTTAAACTGTATCCTGTTTGATTTGTAATTGTACTGTAGTAATCACCACCTCCAGTGTCTCCGCCTGTTGAGATAGTGAAGTTTTTAGTTTCACTAGATTGAAACTCTCCACCAGAAATAAGCACCGTTCCATCTAACGAAATAGAATACGAACCCGATCCATATCCACAACAAATACCATCACCATAACTATCATTAATAGTGAAGTCATAATCACCATCTGCCAGACAATAAGTTTCTTGATAACTAGTAAAACTTGATAGATTAGCTCCACTGCTGATTCCAGTTTGGCTTGAATCTGTAAGTGTCCAACTAGTTTCGTAACCATAATTATCGGTAAGTAAATCTAGCACCACATCTGAACAGCCCACTCCACCACCACCAGAATTTGTATCCGTAGGTTGAAATTCATCAATATAAACTAATTCAGAGCCATCAAAACCAGATTGATCATAAAAGCGAAGTCCTATAGAAATAGAACCCGTACTATTAGCCGTATATTGATAACTAATCTGTTGCCATTGATTAGTCAGGCTTGCATTTGAATAATTTCTATATCCATCAACATAGAAACGTACTTTTAAATTTCCTTCGGTATGATAAACCCATGTAGTAAAGTCATACGTTTGACCCGAAACAACATCAATATATTGTCTAAAATCCGTTGAACCTTGGCTTCCTGTATTGACAGTAATCGCTGCAGAACTTGAATTTGTTTTCACTACCGAAGTGTTTTGATTAATATCAATACCTGAGTCAATAGTCGTCCAACCATCAGGAACTCCGCCAGTCCAGTCTTCAAAATCTCCATTTGTGATATCTGCATTGACAGAAAGATTAAATAACACCCCTCCAATTAAGAGAATTGATTTAAGACTAAACATATTTTTAGTTTTCATTAATTATTTCCTATTTGTTATTATTAATCGGAAGTTAATTTGACCAAAAGACTATACATGAAAATAACCTTGAATCAAATTACAAGATAGTATTTTATATTACTCAATAATATAAAATTACATTATAAAACCAAATAACTAATTGATTTTAGATAAAGAGACGCTAAAATGAGATCTAAATATTTCTGTGCTAGTAATTGTGGCAATCTATAATAAATATCAAGGTAGTCTTTTTTATTATTCAAAATATTTTTTTTCTATCCATATTATACTAAGCGAAACCACAATTAATAACCAGTACACCCAATCATTTAGAGGTCGGCTTGATTGGGTTTGTACGGATATTTTAGACATCAAATTTCTGTCAACTTTATGTTGCAGTTTTATAGTGCTTTCAATTTTAAGTTTCTGCCTATTTGCTTTCCAACTGTTTACTATGTTGGCATAAAAATACAATGAGTGTTCGACATTTTCAGAGTCGACGACCTTAAGTTCATGCCAACCTGATTCTTTAGACCAATAACTGACGCAAAAATGATCAATCAGCAATTGATTTTTAATCAGTAGAATATTGACTGCTTCATTATCACTGAGAGATGAAATACTAGATTGATAATCATCTTCCTCTTTTAATTTTATTGAAAAGCATAAATCACTTTTTTCTCCAATAGATATCAAACTATCGTTACTCCCTCTATTAAAAGTGTATTTGTCAGACCACTCAATGATTCCCGACTTTGTCCTCGCAATATTTTTAATCAGATGTTGCCAGTATTGAGCATGAACTTCCTGCTCTCCGTTAGAAAGCCAACGATAGGTATCCTTTAATAAACTATAACCGACACGGCCTAAACCTAAAGTAATGCTAGCAACGATGGTATTATTTCTTTCATCCTTAACCAAAGCACTAACACTATTTCCTACGTTCTGTTCTGAATTTTGTTTCGTTTTGATTGAATCTTTATAAATTGAAATAGATAAATTGGAAATTAAATCATTTTCATTTATTCGATCAGATCTTGATTGTGATAAATAAACTAGTACTTCTTTTCGATTAACTATTTGCTCTTTAACAATCAGCTCATTTCCACTAATTTTCGACAATGGAAGACTCTGAACGACACTATGACGATCAATTAAAAAAATAATACCTAAACCTTCCTCAATCGATTTTTTCAAACTTTTCTTTTGTTTTGTATTCAGTAATTGGAAGCGATGAGGATCGATGACTAAAAGATCAAACTCATCAAATAAACTTTCATCTAGAGTTAACTGATTATATCTCATCTTATTTTTCTGCTGGACGTTAGTTAATCTGGAAAGGTTTACTTTAGGACTAATATTCGTATTTACGACAACCGTTGCACCCTGATCACTTGCCCAGTTCTTTAGTTGTTTTGTTTCAAATGAAGGAGATGATTGAAGGATTAGTATTCTTGAATTCATCTGTTTAGTTACTTCTATAAAAATAAAATCTTCATCAAGAATTTTATTTTTATGAGTAATGGCTATTTTATAGGTCAATAATCCATCTATTTTAGGTGTGATTTTAAACTGAACAATATCTCCATCACTAACAACCTGCTCGCCAACAATTTGATTGTTCGGCGTCATCAAACTTACTTTGAATTGGTTGTCTGTCTCGGTATCTTTAGCAAAATCGTTAGCATTATCTTTTACACCTTGTTGGAATATTGCTTTAAAATATGAACTATCACCTAAATTAATTTTATTGCTCCAGAGCGGCTCAATTAAACCTGTCAGCAAATTCTTAGGAGGTTGATAGATAATTTTTTTTAATTGCGAATTATCGAAAAGCGACTTAGCTTGACTTGGAGTTAAACCATCACCAAGCACATTTAATTTAACTCTATTGGTATCTGTTGAAGGATTCAATAATAGTTGTTTAGGAAGACTAATCATTTTTTCGCTAATTAGCTGCCTATCTCTTATATTACCATTAAATTTGTTTAATTTGATATTTAAGGAATCAAACAATTTAGCTGACAAATAACGATTGGATTGTTTTAATTCATCAATTAAATTCGGACTATAGTTTTCAGAGTAAGTATACAGATGTAATTCATTTTCAGTATTTCGTTCAGAATACTGAAACTTTGGTTGAACGACTAACCCAAAAACCGAAAATACAATCAGTATATTAGCAATACTCAACATAATTCTAATTTTTATCGACTTTCCTAAAACATTAGCAATAAGCGTCCACTGAAAGTAGGTGAACGCGATGGCGATAAGCAATAGGCTTCCCGTATCAATGAGTGCGATTCCCTCAATACTATTCAAAGAATCATTCATTTTGATTCTCCGTTTCTTTTTAAATTATTAGTCAACGTGTTAAACGAGTTCAAATATTTTTTTTCGTTTTCTTTGCTAATCCCTATTGTTCGAACTCTTGTTTTTGGAATACTAATTGAACTTGTAATAAGATTCCATAAACGCGCTTGAAGATCATTAATACAAGATTCACATCGAGGTAATAGTAATGTTTTAGTAATCGATATTTGTTCTAAAATAGCGACGTACTTAATTAATACTGGTCGCGTTTTTGTCTGTTTTAAAATATCGTATTTCAATTCTCTAAATACCTCTAACCGTGAATCAGAAAGCATAAAATTCATCTTTTTCATGTTGTCCAACATTAGCCATTGATTAATTATTTTATATGTCAATCGATATATAGCTTGACTTGAATTAATCTCTAAAAAACCATTTTTATCTATAGTGTTAGATTTGACCTTGTCTAATTCTCCTGTTAGTCGCCTGTCTTCAGTTACTGGTGGTGGCTCAAAACCTAATCGTTTTGCATAAATTCTATCCGCCTTACGCGCCAACTTTAAATATTTATAAGCTTTTTTTTCAAAAGGTAATGCCTTTACCGGCTCGGATAACATTAAGTGCAATTCTGCCTGCCACATTTCACTAACCGCCATTTTCATCCATGTTTTAGGATCTTGCTTTGATAACGGCGCTATCTCAATCGAGCTATGATTATGAGTGAACTCTGCTATCAAAGCGGCGGCATTTCCTTGTTCATTTGATAATTTACTTTCATTGACTACTTCTTCGAATTCATGTGCATGCTCTTCTCCTCCTTGTTCTGAGTCGATCACGCCACTGGAAGATTCATGAAGTTGAAAATCGCCCTCACCTTCTCCAAATTCATCACCCAAATATTGACCATATTTTGTCTTAATATCATTTTGCGAATGACCTAGATCTACGGACCGTTCATTAAACACCGAAATTTCTAAATCATTACGATCTTCAATTAATTCAATTGTTTCTATAATAATTTGTCTTTGACTTCTAAAGTATTCAGGTACAAAGCCAATTCTTAACCCCTCCGCGGCGACTTCTAGCTCTTCATCATCCAACCAGCGGACTATAATACTTGAAGATCTCGTTGATTGTTTTTTATGCTTTTTATTGTCGCTAGCAAGCACATGAAAATACACTTCATCGCCAGGCTCCATATCCAAATCATTTAGTGACCAATTCTTAGTATATCGATAATTGCTTCGACTATTTATTCCTCTAATATTTTCTACTCTGTCAAATTCAAATAATTTATCACGGAATTTAACAGACTCCCCCGATCCTTTAGCTACCGATGCTTGTATCACGACATTTGAAATATCATAGTCATCTGAAATGCTTGCTTCTAATGTGAAAGTTGGATCAATGGTTTTAGAAAATTCAGTTAATGATTCTTTAGGATTAATAATTTTTATTTTAGGCGGAGAATCTTTACTAATTGTAATAGTAAAAATCCCATCAATTAAGATAGCTTTTTCTGTTGAATTATTTTTTTCAACTTCAATTCTATATATTTGTGTACTCCTGATTTTCCTTCGAAATGTAAACTCGTGATTTTTATTATTATATTCCATTCTATTTTTTTTGTACGGCTGTTCAGCTGACAGACTATCCGATTGGTTTTCTGTTGTGGTAAATAAAATATAGGCATTTGATACCTTTGTATTAAATTGAATTGACCATACAACGTTAGAATCCTCAATCGCTTGAAAATTCAAGTCGGAACTCGTCTTATCTTTTTCTTTTGTATATTCTGGCGGGTAAATATTAACAGCTGCCTGCTGAATATCTATTGTCGTTATTTCAATACTGCTTGGAACAATTTGAGATGATTCTTCAATTTTGTTCAAACCCAAGAAATAGGTACTAATCCGGACTTTAATATTATTCGCTGAGTAAATACTAAATAGAAAGAACAAGATAAACAAAGTAAGTAGCTTCCACTGGAAAGCAGGCATACATTTTTTTAACAAACCAGATTGCTCATCAACTAACAGCTGTTTGATTACTCGCTCTTTAAGAATCGATTTAATTAAAGATATGTTGTCGTTAGATAGAATAACTTGACTACTTTCTTGATATTCTGGAATTAGCCGATTGATATGCTCTAAAACATTAACTTGATTGATGTTTTTGTATTTTTTTCTATTAAGTATTAATATTGTGGAAATAGCAGAAAAGGCAATGACTATCAAAAGAATTGTTGTAAGCGATATAAGATCGTCTGTCCATAACAAAAAACTCAGATTAACAAATACAATACTTAAAAATCTACTTAATATATATTTTCGTTTAGTTGACTGGGTTAATTGAGAAACAACCTTAATAACCTGCTCGAATTGAGTTAGTTCACTAGTCATTGTGGCTATCTCGACGCAAAACTAACCAACGTTCAAGGAGTAAAAATAGACAAAAGAGAAATATTAAATAGCTATTCAATGATTTTGAATAGAATGAAGATTTTTTGATTTTTTCTATAGATAGGGTATTAAGAGCTAGTTCATTTTGAAAATAATTCTTTAAAATCGAATCCTCACTAATAATATTGTTAGTCGATATTTTTTCAAAACGATTGATTATTTCAGATAAAATCGAGATCAACTTGATAGATTCTGAGTATTCCCATTGAATATCAACATTATTTTTTTCTTTAAAAATTAGACCTGTCGAATAAGGAATAACCTCTATCCAACTATTAACATCTGAAATCTGGTGACCTTTAGTTTCTTCTATTGTTTCAGATAATACAAAAATAATATCCGGCATATCATCTTTGAATGGTCGAACTGTACTATCACGTCTTTCGATTTCTAGGACAATCTTAGAATCAGCAGAAAGAATGTTTAATGCTATTAACAATAAATCGGCATCTGTTTTACTATTCTTATCACTAATGATTTCGACATTGATTTTAGTTTTATTATTGTTTTTAATCAAATTATGTAAATGAATTTTATACGAATTCTGGTAACTAGCATTTTGACTATTCGAGGATATAATCTCGTTGCTATAATTATTTTGACGGTTAGTTAAGTAAAGGTGTGTTACATCAGGTAGTGTTTTTCTATGTGTCAGTTCTGCAACGTATTCTGATTGAGTAGCAGAATGATTTTTGATTCCTGAATCACCTTTCCCTACTAGTAATTTCATTTGTTTTATGCTTCGATAATGTTTGTTGTTTGCTTCCTCTAGAAAAAACAATTTGTCTCCTGTTTCGATTAGTCCATTCAATTTATCTTGCTCATCGAGAGGTGCATTATTTAACCAATCTGTACTTACATAGTGATGCTCTTCGGCGACGTTAGTCAATTCGGACAAACAGGTTGGCTTAGCAAGTATTAGGGATATTGAAATTAGCATCAATAATCGTATGAATAGAATTAACTTTTCTAACCATTTGATTTGAAAAACCCGTTTATGATCATTCGTTTTGATAAATTGTATATGAGCAATCCATAATAATTTTGCTTTGTTGGGGTTTATCAAATGAATAATGATTGGCACTAACAGAATGAAAAGAGCTATTATATTTGTCGTATTTGTAATCATAAAAGTAGTTAGTAAATCAAACATATTTTATCTTTTAACTTTTAGTCTTTTATTTAAATAATGAGACAAGGTGTTTTCAATGGGTTCATTAATATTAACTGCAAGCGACTCAATGCCTAATTTTTTGAATTTGCGTTCCAAAGAATGAATATGTTTTTGATAATTCTCAACATAACTTGATTCGGCTGACTTCGCTGAAACAAGAAGCTCTTCATTCGTCTCGACATCTCTAAATTTAATCATCCTTTTACGTTTGTTTTTTCCTAAATCTAGTTTATTTTCATTTTTGGAAAATAGGCGAAAAGCCACAACTTCAGACTGAGACCGATTGAGTTTTGATAGAAACGAAATTATTTCTTCATCGTGCTGATAGAAATCACTCAATAGAATAATAATCGATGGTCTGTTTAATTGCGTCAAGTGATTTTCTATCATATCTATTGGTGGAAAATAATCACCTACATCAGTTTGATTAAGCTCTAAAAGTAATTTATGCCAGTGCCGTTTTCCATTAGCTTTTGGCACAAAAGATAGATGATTACTCGACAACCCAATAAATCCAAATTCATCACCTTGACTTTCTACTAGGTAGGCCAGACTCGCGATTAATAATTTGGAATATTCTAATTTGTTTCGATTATATTTTTGGTGTGGGACCTTTATTTGAGAGCCTATTAAAGAATCATTTAATGACTGATCTAATAACTGATCTAATAACTCGTTACTCTTTAGCATCGAACGACTAATATCCAATAGAAACCAAACATTAATTTCACTTTCTCTCTCAGCCTCACGCACAAAATATCGGTCACTTCGTGCAAAGAGCTTCCAATCAATTCGACTTAATTCATCGCCAATTTCATAAGGGCGATATTGATTAAATTCGATCCCTAATCCGCGTTGACGACTCGATTGGATACCTTGTAAAAACCCTTCCGCAATACGCTTTGCGATCAATGGTAGATCGGTGACTCGAGCGATATTTGATGGATCAATAAAGTTTTTCATAACCTGTTTAAAGAAGTTTCTGATTAAGCAAGTTTGCTTGTGGGTGGTTCAACAAATTTTAATAGTGCTCGAACAACGCTATCGCTGGTAACCTTATCGGCTTCCGCTTGGAAGTTAAGCAATATTCTATGACGCAATACCGCAGGTGCAACCTGTAGAATATCTTCTAAGTTAACGGAATAGCGATGTTGCAGAATAGCATTAGCTTTGGCACATAACACTAATGCTTGCCCAGCTCTAGGTCCAGCTCCCCAACGTATATAGCGATGAAAGTCGTTACGTTCGCTAGCATTAGGCTTAGTTGAATTATCATTATTACTGGGTCTAGTTTTTCTCACAATTTGAGTTGTATATTCTAAAAGACTATTAGAAATTTCAATCTCTCTAACCAGTCCTTGAATGGTTAACATTTCTTCACTAGAAAGTAAGGACTCTAATTTAACTTTACGATTATTGGTTGTTCTTTTTAAAATTTCTATCTCTTCTTTTTGATTAGGATAATCGACACGAATATACATTAAAAAACGATCGAGTTGAGCTTCAGGTAATGGATAAGTACCTGATTGCTCAACAGGGTTTTGAGTAGCTAAAACAAAAAATGGTGCAGGCAACTTATAAGTTTCACCACCATAACTTACATGCTTCTCTTGCATGGCTTCCAACAAAGCAGCTTGAGTTTTTGGCGGTGTTCGGTTGATTTCATCAGCAAGAAAAATATTAGTAAATATAGGGCCTTTTTGAAATTTAAAGAAACGTTTACCTGTTGAGTGATCTTCTTCTAATATTTCCGTACCAACAATATCACTCGGCATCAAATCGGGCGTAAACTGTACTCGATTAAATTGAAGATCAAGCGTTTTTGCCAAAGTGCTGACTAGTAATGTTTTAGCTAAACCAGGTACGCCCTCAAGTAGACAATGTCCACCAGCCAATAAACTAATCATTAATTCGTTAACAACTGACTCTTGACCGACAATTACTTTTGCTATTTCTTTTTTGACGTTGTTTAATTTAGCGAGTTGTTTTTTTATTATTTCTTCATTCATTTTTTTCTTCTTTTGTTTGTTCACCTCTTTGCGAATAGGGAACAGGGGATATTTGTATTTAAGCAGTCATCGCATATACAACGATATTCACTGCAAACTGGGTATTATCTACCGCGAGAAATCGTTTATTCCTGAAATCATAATCCCATTCACAACCCAAATCTTTATTACTATACAGTACGGCAATTCGACCATTTATTTCGATTGCTTTTAAATAGTCATGCACTAAATCATCACCCCAACCATTTAATTCTAGACCGGTATCAGGAGGACCATCAAATTTAAAAAACGACGAGTAGATTTCATGGTCATTAGGAATTTTTTTTAGTTCTTTAGAACCAAATATTTTAGCCATTTGTTCTTCAAAACTTTTGGCAAATACACCGTCAATATCATGATTACAATCATCTACAAAAACGAACCCCCCATTTCTGACGTAAGTTTCAAAGTTTTGTCGTTCTTCATAATTGAATTCCACTAAACGATGCCCTGCAAGATAACAGAAAGGAGAATTCAGCATTGAATCATCAGAAAGTGAAATGATTCGCTCATTGAGATCTACTCGAATATTGGTATATTCAATAAGAGAATTGAGGAGATTAGCAGGCATACGTTCGTCGACATCCCAATCACCAGATTCATAACTCAGTCGAGTAAAATAGAAGTCAAAAAACTCTTTCGCGCTAGCATTTGATGTGAATAAAGATAGAGCAGGAATAGAAACAACGGAACCCGATATTTTTAAAACATTTTTTATCAGATCACGTCGTTTCATTTTGTCATAAACCAAAAAACTACATTTGATACCGTTATCTAAACTGCATCAGATAAACTACTAAATGTGAAGTCTCTTATTTTCATTGGTGGCATCATATTACCATTGATTCTAACAGGTTTACCTAATGCTTCAATATTGTTTAACATGACAATTGGACTTTCATTAAAACGGAAATTTTTTACTGGATATTTAATTTTTCCATTTTCAATATAAAAAGTACCATCACGAGTTAAACCGGTATATAGCAATGTCTGTGGATCAAGCTGGCGAATATACCATAATCGAGTGACTAGAATACCTCGTCTAGTGTTTTTGATCATTTCCTTAACAGATTCATCACCACCATCCATAATCCATTGGTTTCCACCAGTTGCCGTTGGGTTGTACTCAGTCCCTGTTTTGTCCGCCCAATAGCGGGAGTTTTGCATCTCGTTAATTTTGCCCTTTTTAATCCAATAGGTTTTTCCTACTGCTGCGCCATCACCTGCAAATGGAGGTGTTGGAACATCTGGATGGTGCGGATCGGACCAAATATTGACTCGCTCATCAAACATTTTTTCACCCAGTTTATTCTTAGGCGCATCCTTCTCGCCATCTTTGGCTTTGTAACTTAAAAAACTTCGCCCTTCATCTGCGCCACGTTGACCCATGTTATTAAACAATCGACCTATTAATCCAACTCCTGCAGCTGGTTCTAAGATAACCGTGTATTTTCCTGGCTCAAGCTCTTTCGCATCGACAGAACCAAGTGATTTCTCAATCGCTATTTGAGAAGCTTCTGCCGTATTCATTTTCTTAATATCAGAAAAATCTCGAGTAACCCAACCACTACCACGCCCATCTTCGGTTCGTATTGTTGCAGAGAAACTAACATTAGTTGATATATTATAAGCGAACACACCAGTTGAATTCATAATAGCGGACATCGTATAACTATCAGTTAAGAAACCACTAGCCACTAATTTGTTTTTCTTAGATGGGGTAATGCCATCATCCGCAGCTTTGGCTCTAAATTCTGGCGTTACCTTGGCTGTCGACTCAAAAAATGTATTAGTTTCAGTGTATTTCTGTGCACCTAAATTAGGCATAAACTCTGGGTTATCAGGTGCCAACTTAGCAAGTTCTTCTGCTCTTCTCACTACTTTTTCTAAGGAAGCGTCATCAAACTCATTGATTGTTGCTACCCCTACTTTTTTGCCAAAAGAAGATTGAACAGCCAAAGTGAGATCATTCACCTCACCCGCTGTAGTCACTGTATTTCTAGCGTATCTAATATTGCCGGTTAATTGTCCATCTAAATTACATTCAATTTCATCGGCTTTAGAAAATGCGATCACTTTTTTTAAAATGGCTTTTGCTTTTTTCTCATTGATTATAGACATTGCTTCACCCCTTATACTTTACGTTTTGTATTGAGAACGTTTATATTATTAAAACGAGTCGTTGGGCAACCGTGGGAAACCGCACTGACCTGAGGTGGTTGACCTTTTCCATCGAAGAAAGAGCCACCAACACGATAATCTGATTTACCTGCCAATTGTACACAAGAATTCCAGAAGTCTTGGGTGTTAGATTGATAAGCGACATCTTCAATTTGATCAACAATTTTTCCGTCTTTAATTTCGAAGAATAATTGTCCACCAAATTGGAAGTTATATCGTTGTTGATCTATGGAGAAAGATCCTCGACCGGCAATATAAATACCTTTTTCAACGCCTTTGATGATGTCATTAGCAGAAAGATCTTCTTTCTGATTAGGTTGGAGAGAGACATTAGGCATTCTTTGAAATTGCACATCTCGCCAGCTTTGCGAATAACAACAGCCGTGGGATTCATTTTGATCAATCATATGCACTTGATCGCGAATTGCTTGATAATTAACTAATACACCGTCTTTAACTAAATCCCATTCTTTGGTTTTAACTCCCTCATCATCATAGCCAACATTACCTAATGAATAAGGCTGAGTTTTATCAGCAACAAGATTGACTATATCGGTACCATATTGGAATTTTTTGCTCTTCCATTTATCTAAAGTCGCAAAACTAGTTCCTGCAAAATTTGCTTCATATCCAAGCACTCTATCAAGCTCTAGAGGATGACCAACCGATTCGTGAATAGTTAACATCAAATGTGCAGGGTCAAGAACGATATCATATTTACCCGGCTTAACCGATTTTGCAGTTAGTTTTTTCTGTAATTCTTTACCAGCATTGGTTGCATCTTCGAGCATATCGTAAGAATTGTTATAACCAACATTTGCGCCATCAATGTAGACTTTATCTTCTTTTCTGCCATCTAAATACTCAAAACCCATTCCCACTGGATTACCTAATCCGCCACGTTGTTTAAAGCCAGATTTGCCAACCGCACTAGCGAAGAATGGTGCCCATAAACGATGAACGTCTTGATCAATGTATGAACCATCGGTTGATGCGAAATATTTTTGTTCATTTACAATAAAATAAATAGAAGTAATATAACTAGCACCATTACTTAATGCCGCATTATTTACTTCTAGCAAACGTTCTGTTTTCTCTTTAATGGGGATTTCAAAGGCATTTTTGACTATTGGCGTTTTCCAACTGACTTCTCCGACGCTTTTTACGGGAGCCAATTTTACTGGTTCAATTTGGAATTTGGAGTTAGCTTTCGCTATTGCAACCGCTTGACGAGCTGTTTTAGCAATAGAATCCGGTGTTACATCTGACGTTGAAGCAAACCCCCAAGTGCCATTAGCAATTACTCGGATACCTATACCAGCGGACTCTGTATTGACAATGTTATTAACTACTTTTTCACGAGTGGTCACAAATTGATTTAAATAACGTCCAAGCCTGGCATCTGCATAAGTTGCACCCGCGCTCTTGGCGGCGTTTAAAGCGACATCCGCGAGTTGCTTTTTCATAGCAACATCCATTGGACGATCCAATAATTGCGCTGCAGAGACCATATTACCGGTTACAGGTAGGATAAGCCCACCAACACCGGCACCAGTTAATTTGATAAAGTTTCTTCTTTGCATGAGCCCACCTTTTCTTATGTTTATATTCTTACTGTTTATGGTTGTAGAGGTTTGATCCGTAAAAATTCGGGATTAATACTCTAACTATCCGTAAAAAAAAGCAAACATTAAAATGTAAGAAAGGATTTACATGTGCAAGTATTTACGCTTTTTTGATCTTTCTAAGCAGCTTTTTTGCTATTTTTTTAGGACCACCATCACTTTTGTCTTTTTTAGCGATAAGAGCTAGCTCCTTAGCTTTAACCTTATTACCATTTTTAAGATAAAGAGCAGCTAAACGAATTTTAGCCCAACTATGACTTGGTTGTCCCTTCATAGGCTCTAGCGTTAAATAACTTTCCAGAGCTTTAATACCCTCATCTACATGCGTATTCCCCAAAACACCATTTCGTCCAATTTGATATAAAGCAGACAGGGATGCCACTTTTTCACCTCTCTTTTCTCTAACGCTAAGCGAACTGTCTAGTTGTTCTTCTGTAATATTTGAAGCTTTTGTAAAGTATTGAAATGATTTTTCATACTTTTTAGCGGTTTGAAAAGAAAAACCAGCTTTAAGAACCGCTTCAGGTGAATTAGGAAAAGAAGCTGCAAGCATCTCAGACTTTTCCAGAAGTTCTTCAATTTCATCCTCTTGCTTATGTATATTAATTTGAGCATCTAAGCCCTCTTTCTTATCTAATTCAGTTAATTTAACTGAAAGTTCGCGTGCTTTATCAATGGAACCTCCCACTATTGAAGGCGCTTGAGTATAAAAAGAAATTAGACCAATTAGCGCTTGAACATTATTTGGGTCAAGTTCTACCGCTTTAATAAAATGCTCTTTTGAATCTGAAGCATATCCTGGAGCAGAAAATATGGAAGCATTGCCCGCTTGTATTCCGCTAATACTGGCAAACCAATAATGATAATTTGAATTATTTGGTTTCATATCAAGCGCTTCTTTTATTAGCTCTTCCGCCTCGTCCAAGTTTCCATTTTTCATTTCTAAGCGACCTAGGTATAACTTAGAAACGGCACTATCTTTGTCTTTTTCGAATAACTCTTTAGCAAGCTCATAATTCTCATCCTCAAAAGCTTGAATGGCAGGATTAGCATTTGATAGATCCGATGCAAGACTTGAGGCGATTAGACAAATTAGTAGGTAATATTTTATTAACT
>Ga0256845_1001925_pt1 | contig 15865 bp, 14 predicted proteins | sample RiftiametaG_FD_189101 | JGI IMG/M metagenome (GOLD analysis project Ga0256845, IMG submission 189101) | Tube worm associated microbial communities from hydrothermal vent at the East Pacific Rise, Pacific Ocean - Riftia | ecosystem: Host-associated > Annelida > Integument > Unclassified ...
AATTCTCTAAAAATAGCATAGCAAAAGTATACTCATCAAGTATAATGGGCGGGCAAAGTTTGGCAATTATTCCGTCTTATGATGGAGATAAAATGGCTGTTTCTGGAGATTATTTGATTGGAGAAACAGAGTCCGATATTTTTTCTACAGTTGGCGAAAGGTTAAACCCGTTGCAAAAGAAAATAGAAAATATAATTGTAAGTGCAGATACTTTAATGGTTGGCTTAAACCATGTGTTAAATAGAAAGTCAAGAAAAAGTTTACAGAATACAATTTTGGGTTTAGAAACAACTGTTTCTAAAATGAATAACACCATTACTTCTTTAAGTAAAATGATAGATTCTAGTAAAGAAAATATTGAAGTTACACTAGCCAATACAAAGAAAATAACAGACAATTTTGCAAAAATTTCAGATACTTTAGTCAATGCCAATTTAGGGATGACTATAAAGAAAATAGAAGCGACCTTACAAAATGTAAACAGTATTATTGCTGGTATTGAACAAGGAAAAGGGACTTTAGGAAAATTACTGAATGATGATAAAATGTACATCAACTTAACAAATGCCTCTAAAGAAATGGAAGAATTGTTGAGAGAAATGAAACTACATCCTAAGCGTTTTGTACATTTTTCTTTATTCGGTAAAAAGGCAAAAGCATACAAGAAAGAAGAAAAGAAAGAAGTTTTAAAGAATTAAAATGCAATACATACCAAATATTATTTTTGCGATTATACTAGTAATTGGAGTTGGTTTTTTTGTGATGAATATCAAAAAAATCATCAGAAATATAAAACTAGGAAAAGATATTGATAGAACGGATAATAAATCGACACGTTGGAAAAACATGCTAAAAATTGCTCTGGGACAATCTAAAATGGTACGTCGCCCAGTTTCTGGGGTTTTACATATTATTGTTTATGTAGGTTTTATCATTATCAATATCGAAGTTTTAGAAATTGTTATTGATGGTTTGTTAGGGACACACAGAGTTTTTCAACCACTTATTGGCGATGGATTGTATAGCTTTTTAATAGGGACTTTTGAAGTATTGGCATTTTTAGTATTGTTTTCGGTAACTGTTTTTTGGATACGAAGAAACATCATCAAAATAAAGCGATTTTGGAATAAAGAAATGAAAGGTTGGCCAAAGAATGATGGTAATTTTATTCTGTATTTCGAAATGATATTGATGTCGTTATTTTTAATTATGAATGCAACCGATATCCCTTTTCAGGAAGCAGGAATTGGAAATCCAATCAGTCAATTTATAGCACCGTTATTTACTTCTTTTTCTTCGGATACGTTACATGTTATCGAACAATCTGCTTGGTGGATTCATATCATCGGAATTTTCATTTTCCTAAATTATTTATATTATTCAAAGCATTTACATATTTTGTTGGCATTTCCAAATACCTTTTTTGCAAATTTAAAACCAAAGGGACAATTTAATAATTTGGCATCAGTAACCAAAGAGGTTAAAATGATGATGGATCCTGATGTAGATCCATACGCAGAACCAGAAGAGGGGGCAGAAGATGAGGTGCCCGAAAAATTCGGGGCAAGTGATGTGACCGATTTAAATTGGGTACAGTTAATGAATGCATATACATGTACAGAATGTGGTCGTTGTACATCGGCGTGTCCTGCAAGCTTAACAGGCAAAGAATTATCTCCTAGAAATATCATGATGAAGACCCGTGATAGATTGGAAGAAGTAGGGAAAAACATCGATAAAAATGGTGAGTTTAAAGATGATGATAAGCAATTATTGAACGATTATATTACACCAGAAGAATTATGGGCATGTACAAGTTGTAATGCTTGTGTTGAAGAATGTCCTGTAAATATTGACCCGTTATCTATTATTATGGATATGCGTAGGTATTTAGTAATGGAAGAATCTGCAGCACCACAAGAGTTAAATATGATGATGACGAATATTGAGAACAACGGTGCTCCTTGGCAATACAATCAAATGGATCGATTAAATTGGAAAGATGAAGAATAGATTTAACAAAAAACTCAAAGAATTAAAGGATAAAGAAGGTAATTTAGTAAGTCCAGCATTAGCAGAAGGAGTTAAAAACTATTTGATAGATATTGACGGAACTATTTGTGACGATATCCCAAATGAAGAACCAGAGCGTATGCTTACAGCAGATGTTTATCCTGATGCTTTAGATACCTTAAATAAATGGTATGACGAAGGGCATATTATTTGCTTTTTTACTTCAAGAACAGAAGAACATAGAGCATATACAGAAACGTGGTTAAGAAAAAACGGATTCAAATACCATAGTTTATTGATGGGGAAACCAAGAGGAGGGAATTATCATTGGATTGACAATCATTTGGTAAAAGCAACTCGTTACAGAGGTAAATTTACCGATTTGGTTGATAAAGAAGTAACCATACAAGTTTTTGACGACGGGAAACATTAAATGAAATGGTTTTAGGCAATATGCTATAAGCTAAACGAAAAGATTGAGAAAATAATAATTGTTTTGGTGGTAGTTGGCTATAAAGCCAGATGCGTACAGCCAAAAGCATAAAGTAAAAGAAATGAACGTACCAACAATGGCAGAAATGATGGCTCAAGGAAAACAACCAGAAGTGTTGTTTTGGGTAGGGGCTGCAGGAAGTTATGATGATAGAGCGAAGAAAATTACAAGGGCTTTTGTAAAAATTTTACATCAAGCAAAGGTAGATTTTGCGGTATTAGGTACAGAAGAATCTTCTACAGGTGATGCTGCAAAAAGAGCAGGAAACGAGTTTTTGTTTCAAATGCAAGCAATGATGAATATAGAGGTTTTAAATGGTTACGAAGTAAAAACCATTGTAACTGCAGACCCACATTCATATAATACCTTAAAAAATGAATACCCAGAATTAGGTGGAAATTATAAAGTATATCATCATACGCAATACATTGAGAAATTGATAGCAGATAAAAGGTTAACGATTGATGAAACCCTATTTGCTGGTAAACGAGTAACGTATCACGACCCTTGTTATTTAGGAAGAGCCAATGATGTTTATGAATCTCCTAGAGAATTGATAAAAAGATTAGGTGTTAATTTATCAGAAATGAAACGGCATAAATCTACCACATTATGTTGTGGGGCAGGAGGAGCACAAATGTTTAAAGATTCAGAAAAAGGCGATAAAGAAATTAATGAATTGCGTACAGAAGATGCTTTAGAAACCAAACCAGAAATAATTGCAACAGGTTGCCCTTATTGCAATACAATGATGACGGATGGTGTAAAGTTTAAAGAAAAAGAAAATCAGATAAAAGTAAAAGATATTGCAGAACTCATTGCAGAAGCTAATAATTTATAAAAATAGATGTCTAGTTTTAAAAATTTCTCAGTACATAGTTTGCCAAGTATAGCAAAGTTAGAGTTTAAAAGGATACATGAAAATTATTTAAAAGTAATTTTAGCTAATACTTTTTTTATTTTTCTTCTAATTTTTATAGCATTATTTTTAGTAATAAAATTTAAATTAAAAGATGTAATCCCTGAATTTACTCTTTATATCTATATATTGTTTTTTTTAATTGTAGTAGTTTTTTCGGTCGTTTTAATATTTGGATTTTCAAAAAGAAAGTATGCCATACGAGAGAAAGATATTTCATATAAAAAAGGTTTCTTTTTCAAAAGTTTTGTTACGGTTCCTTTTTCTAGAATACAACACTTAGAGGTTGATGAATCTCCTCTTTCTAGATTTTTTAAACTTGCATCTTTGAGCATTTATACCGCAGGAGATAGTAGTACGGATTTAGAAATAAATGGACTTAACAGAGAAGAAGCTTTTCAAATAAAAGATTATATTAGTGCTATTATAAATGAAAAATAATACTAATTTCTCTAGACAGTCTTCAAAAGGAATTATAGTAATTTATGCAAAATTGCTATTGAGTTTTTTTAAATCTTCTTGGATTTTATTTTTTTTTATATTTAAAGATTTTTATAAACTTAGTAGTGTAAAATTACTTTATATTTTTATTGGTATATCGGTAGTATTATTGGTTTTATTAGTTAGAGCTTATCTTTTGTATAAAAACTTCTTGTTTAGAGTAAGAGATGATAAATTCGAACTAAAACAGGGGATACTAAAAAAAACGAATACATCTATTGATTTTGATAGAATTCAGAACGTAAGTTTAAGTCAAAATTTAATTCAGCAATTTATAGGCGTTTACCAAGTAGAAATTGAAACAGCAGGTTCTGAAAAAACAGAAATTAGTATAAAAGCTTTAAAAATTAAAGATGCCAACGCATTAAAAAAAAAGTTATCTAAATATAAAGAAATAGCATCATCTGCTGTTTTTAAAAAAGAAAAACCTTTTTTAAAAATCACTTTAAAAGAGTTAGTAAAGGTTGGTTTAGCAGAGAATCACTTAATAAGTTTGTTATTACTATCATCAATATTGTTTGGCGTTTTTAATCAGGTAAAAGATATATTTAAAGGTTTTGGTTTTGAATCTTTTTTTAAAAAATATTTTAATGAAGGTTTTGATTTTATTATTCATAATTTAATTTTATTATTAATAGTAGCTGTAATTTCAATATTTACTTCAGTCATTAGAGTGTTTTTATTCCATTTTAATTTAACAGTATTTTTTAAAAACAAGGCTTTTGAAATAAATCAAGGACTATTTACAAAACGATTTAAATTGTTAAAATTAGAAAAAATTCAAAGTATTACAATATCAGATAATATTATAAAAAAGAAATTGGGTATTTCTTCTGTTGTCTTTAAACAAGCAGGAGAATCTATGCTAAAAAAGAATAAGAAACTTATAAAAATAGTTGGATGTAAAAAAGAGCTACTTGTAAAAATAAAAGAAATTTTGTATGCATTTGAGAATGTGAGTTTCTCAGAGAAAAGGTGTTCAGATATTTTTTTTAAAAAGAGGCTTTTTTTATGGAGTTTCGTCTTATTAGTAGCACTAAATTTAGTGTTGTTTTTTAGCTTTAAAGACTTAAATAGTTTGTTTGTAAATATATTGTTAATCCCATTATTGATTTTAAATGTTATTACAAAATTTAAAAAGAGATTTTATAAAATTAGTGATGATTTGTTAATTGTTTCACAAGGAGGGATAATAGAAACACATCATACTTATTTACCTTTTTATAAAGTGCAAAATATAAAAATGAAACAAAGTGTTTTTCAAAAGAGAAGTAATGTAGTTGATTTGATATTTCAAACTGCTTTAGGAAAAGTTGATATACCATGTTTACAAAAAAGTGAAGCAGTTAAAATATATAATTACACATTATTTAAAGTAGAAAGTAACACAAAGCCATGGATGTAAAAAACTACCTAAAAGCCGCACGTTTACGCACTTTGCCATTATCCCTTTCAGGGATTGTTGTTGGAAGCTTCTTAGCGGCATCATATGGTTTTTTCGATTGGGAAATTTGTATTCTGGCATTATTAACTACTATCGGGTTTCAAGTAATCTCTAATTTTGCGAACGATTATGGTGATGGAGTAAAAGGTACTGACACTAACCGAACAGGAGAACAACGTATGGTGGCATCTGGGATTATCTCTCCAAAACAAATGAAAACAGCAATGATAATTACAGTAATTATTACGTTAATTGTTGCGTTATTATTAATTTATATCTCTTTCGGAAAAGAAAATTTTGGCTACTCAATCTTATTTTTTGTTTTAGGAATTGCGTCTATTGCCGCAGCTATTAAATATACGGTTGGGAAAACTGCTTATGGTTATAGCGGATTTGGAGATGTTTTTGTGTTTGTTTTCTTCGGATTGTTAAGCGTTGTCGGAAGCTGTTTTTTGTACACAAAATCGGTTAATCTCTCTGTTTTTTTACCAGCATTTTCTGTCGGACTGTTAAGTACAGCAGTATTGAATTTAAATAATATGCGCGATAGAGAGAATGATAAAAAAGTGAATAAAAACACCTTAGTTGTAAAGATAGGAAGTCAAAAAGCAAAAATATATCATTATTTTTTAATAGGATTTTCTTTATTGTTTGCCGTTGTTTATGTGATGCTGAATTATCAACATTCGAAACAATTTTTATTTTTGATTGCATATATACCGTTGGTAAAACATTTGTTATTTGTGAAAAGAAATAGTGATGAAAAACTATTAGACGGCGAATTGAAAAAAGTAGCACTCAGTACATTTCTATTTGCAATTCTTTTTGGGTTGGCACAAGTTTTGTAACTTGTAAATCAAAAATTAAACGATATGAAAACGATACTGAAATTCGCAATTCTTTTTATTTTTCTAAGTGCTTGCACTGATAATACTCCTAAAAGGTACAGTGATTTAGGGAGTGCTGTTGTAGGTAATGATGTGAACATGAATGCAGATATAGAATCTGAATCATTAGATATTGTAAAAACAGAAAGAAAGCTTATAAAAAAAGGAAGGGTAGAATTTGAAACAGAAAATTTAGAAGAAACCCATAAAAATATTATTACTGCTGTTAAAAAACACAATGCTTATGTGTCTGCAGATAGGTTTTATAAAAATTCGTATCGCTTAAATAATACTATAGAACTGCGTATTCCTACTAAAAATTTTGATGCTTTTCTAGAAAATATTTCAAAAAATGTAAAAAAGTTTGACACTAAAGAAATTACAGTTAGTGATGTGACTGAACAATTTTTAGATGCTCAAACAAGGCTTGCGACAAAGAAAAAAATAGAAAAAAGATATTTAGAAATTCTACAAAGGGCTAAGAGTGTTACAGAAATTTTACAAGTAGAAAGACAAATAGGTGTTTTAAGAACAGAGATAGAATCTATAGAAGGGCGCTTAAAATACTTAAAAAATCAAATATCATTTTCTACATTAAATATTACTTTCTACAAGATAATTAATTCAGACACTAATTTTTCTAGGAAGTTTAAAAATGGGTTTAAAAACGGATTCGATAATTTAGTTTGGTTTTTTGTTGCTCTTATTAATATTTGGCCATTCATTATTATTATCTTCATTTTAGTCTTTTTATTTAGAAGATGGAGAAAGAAAAAACAACAATAAATAATAATTTAATTTAAAGAATTACAAGTATCTAAATGAAATCAGTAAAAATAATCTTAGGAATTGTTATCGCATTCACCGTAGTTTTTTTAGCTACAGGATTGGTTGTGCAAGAGGTAAAATACACCACAGAAATAGAAATTAATAAACCAATAGATAAAGTTTTTTCTGCATTTGAAAACCCTGAAATGCTAAAAAAATGGATACCAGAAATAAAATCTATTGAACCTCTTGAAGAAAAAGTAAATAAAGTAGGGAGCATTTATAAAATGGTGATAGAAAATCAAGGGCAAGAGATTGAAATGCAAGAAAAAATTACAGAATACATTCTAAATAAAAAAATAACTTTTCATTTTGACTCTAAAGAAATGTTTAAAATTGATGCTTATAATTTTATAATTGAAGGTAATAATACGAAGATTATACAACATTCTTCTATACAAAGTAAGTCGTATATAATGAGTTGTTTGTTTCCTTATTTTAAAGGTACTTTTAAACAAGTAAGCCAAGGGTATTTAGAAAAATTTAAAAAATTTATCGAAAAATAATACAGTTTGATAACAGCAACTTACCAAAAACATATTCTTAATTTTAAAAACCCAAGCGGAACATCTCGAGGTGTTTTAAAAACCAAAGAGACATGGTTTATTATTCTTTCTGATAACAAAAATCAAGGAATTGGTGAGTGCGGATTGTTTAAAGGATTGAGTATTGATGATAAACCAGATTACGAAGAAAAACTAGATTGGGCATGTAAAAACATCAACTTAGGATTAGGTGTTTTGTTAGAGAAATTCATAGAGTTTCCAAGTATTCAATTTGGGTTAGAGCAAGCTTTTTTATCTTTAAAAAACAGAGATAAATTTGAGTTGTTTCCATCAGAATTTACAAAAGGAAAAGCATCTATAAATATCAATGGATTGGTGTGGATGGGCTCAAAAGAGTTTATGAAAACTCAAATCAAAGAAAAAATTGAAGCAGGTTTTAATTGTATAAAAATGAAAATTGGGGCAATTGATTTTGATACCGAATACGAGTTGTTATCATCCATCAGAAAAGAGTTTTCATCCAAAGAAATTGAATTACGGGTAGATGCAAATGGAGCTTTTCATCCGAAGAATGCTTTAGAAAAATTAAAGCAATTGTCAGATTTAGACCTTCATTCTATAGAGCAACCTATCAAACAAGGTCAGTTTTTAGAAATGTCTAAATTATGTAAAGAAACGCCATTGCCAATTGCTTTAGATGAAGAGTTAATTGGTGTGTTTTCATCCGAAGAAAAAAGAAAATTATTAGCAATTATAAATCCACAATATATTATCTTAAAACCAAGTTTAATAGGTGGTTTTCAAGGAAGTAAAGAATGGATTGATTTGGCAGAAAAACAACAGATAAAATGGTGGATTACATCTGCTTTAGAGAGTAATATTGGGTTGAATGCGATAGCACAATTTACGTATATTTTGGGTAATAGAATGCCACAAGGTTTGGGTACAGGAAGTTTATTTACCAACAATTTTGAGAGTCCGTTACAAGTAAAAAATGGTACATTGCAGTATCGCCCAGATTTAAATTGGAATTTTAAATTATGATGTTATTACGAGGGGTTTTCGACGAAGTAATTTGTTTGAAAAGAAAATAATCAATAAAATATGAACTATATACAGCAAGCATACAAAGGAAAAAATGAATGGTATCATTATCTAGCAACTGTTTTTGTAGTTTTTTTTGGATGGCAAATAATTGGTGCAATACCCTTGTTTGTAGCTGCAGCAATGCATTCAGAGAATATAAATCATTTTAGAAAAGCAGCTGAAGATAGTTTTATGAAAATAGGAATTGATAAAAACTTGTTTTTATTTCTGATGATTTTTATGTTCGCTATTGGCTTGTGGGCATTGTATTTAAGTGTGAAATTTATTCATAAAAGGAGTTTTACAAGTTTAGTAACCAGCAGGCAAAAAATTGATTGGCAGCGAGTTTTCTTTGGTTTTTTGTTGTGGGGAGGAATTTCTGTTGTTGTGATATCTATAGGGATTTTAGTATCTCCAGCAGATTATGTATGGAATTTTAAACCCGTTCCGTTTTTTACATTGGTTGCGGTAGCATTTTTATTTTTACCATTTCAAACAAGTTTTGAGGAGTTGTTGTTTAGAGGCTATTTTATGCAAGGAATCGGAATTTTAGTTAAAAACAGGTGGTTCCCATTATTATTTACATCTGTTGCCTTCGGATTATTGCATGGAATGAATCCCGAAGTAGAAAAATTAGGATACATTTCTATGGTGTTTTATATTGGTACAGGATTTTTATTCGGAATTATAACGTTGATGGATGAAGGTACAGAATTAGCCCTCGGTTTACATGCTGCAAACAATATTGTTGCTGCATTTTTTGTCACTACAAATTGGACTGTTTTTCAAACAGACGCCTTGTATATTGATACGTCAGAGCCATCTGCTGGTTTCGAAATGTTTTTTCCTGTCTTGGTGTTATATCCTATTATTCTGCTCATTTTTTCTAAGAAATATGGTTGGAGAAATTGGCAAGAAAAATTGGTTGGTAATATTGAAAAACCATTAATTATAAGTCATTACGAGGACGAAGGACGAAGTAATCTTTCAGATTAAAGGTTTCGTAGGTTTAAAAGAAAGAAATAACTTGCCGCTCAAAACAAAGTGAAGAATCTTAACATAAATACATCATTTCAGCTCAACGGAAAATCATTTTCGTCAGTAGAAGAGTTGTTGGTTTTTTCTGAAGGATTATCAGCTTCAACTCATCAATTTTTAAAAAACTTGTTTTCTGAAGACGATTTTATTACGATACAAACCTCAGGATCTACAGGAAAACCAAAACTGATTTCTGTACAAAAGGAATTTATGATAAATTCTGCTTTGGCTACGGGAAAATTCTTTGATTTATCAGAAAAAACTACTGCGCTGTTATGTTTGTCAACTGAATATATTGCAGGAAAAATGATGTTGGTAAGAGCCTTAGTTTTAGGTTGGGAATTAGATGTAATTGATTCCATTTCTTTTCCACTTCGTGGGATAAAAAAACAGTATGATTTTACAGCAATGGTACCAATGCAATTGCAGAATTCTTTAGGAGATTTACACAAAATAAAAAAAATGATTGTTGGTGGAGGTGTCGTTTCAAAAGAGCTAGAGAATCAATTACAAAATATATCAACAGCAGTTTTTGCTACTTACGGAATGACGGAAACGGTTACGCATATTGCGGTAAAAAAACTCAATAACTTCTCGTCATTGCGAGGAGGAATGACGAAGCAATCGGTGTATCAAGCACTGTCTGATATTGCTATTTCTCAAGACGAAAGAAAATGTTTAGTTATCGATGCGCCAAAAGTTGCCTCAGAAAAAATTGTTACAAATGATGTTGTTAGGCTTGTTTCTAAAACTCAATTTGAATGGTTGGGGCGGTATGATAATGTCATTAATTCTGGCGGAGTAAAATTGCATCCAGAAGTTATTGAAAAGAAATTATCTAAAATGATAACACAGCGTTTTTTTGTAGCTGGAATTTCTGATGTAGTTTTGGGAGAAAAATTAATTCTAGTTATAGAAGGAAAAGAATCAGAAATAAACTTGAATAGAGTTTCAAGCCTTACAAAATTTGAGATTCCGAAAGATTTTTTTTTTGTAGCGCAATTTGTAGAAACTGCTACAAAAAAAGTCCAACGAAAAAAAACGTTGAGTTTGCTTGTTAAGGAGTAATTAAAAAACTTCTTAAGTCTTGCTCTTCAGGTAAATTTAACTTTTTCTTTATTCTGTACCTAGCCGTCTGTACAGATCTTGGATCTATGTTTAAAATTCTTGCAATCTCTTTTGTTTGTATGTGTAATTTAATAAACATACAGTGTCTTAGCTCTGTTTCAGTTAATGTTGGGCAATTTGTTAGTAGTTTGTCATAAAAACCGCTAAACACTGTATTGAAATGAGTTTTTAATTGTTCCCATTCATCATTGTTTTCAATGAGAAAGTCTATTTGTTTTATACTGTTGTTTAGTGCTTTAGTGTTGCTATCAGTTTTAATAAAGTTTAAGTCTGCTTTTACTTCTTTTAAATATTGCTTGTAATGTAAGAGCTGTGTAGAGAATGAAATCATCTTTTTTTCATTTTCTATAACGTCATAATTTAATTTTTGAATAGTATCTTTAAAAGTGTCTTCACTTTTTCTGTTTTTAATGTAAATAGTATAGCTACCAATTATGGTTATAATTAGCAGAAAGGAAATGAAAAAAAGTAAAAACTTGAGGTTCTGGTTTGAGTTTTTGTATATTTCTAGCTGTGTTACGGTATTTTTTAAAATAAAATTAGAACTTAAAGCGTCAATTTTTATTTCTAACGTTTTTTTTGTTTCAATTTGTTTCCGTACAACTTCGGTAAGAATATTGATGTTGGTATGTCCAATTATCTCTAAACTAAATGAGCAATCACTTGAGTATGGGTTTACTTGGTGTATTTGAACACTTATTGTATTTTCTCCTTTTTTTAGAATTGATGAATTAAAAAATTTTATATTAAACTTTGTTTCTTCTTCACTATCAATTAACCTTATTGCTTTCGTACTTTTTGCAATATACCCATTAGGCATGTTGTCTCTATATAATTCTTTTCCGTTTATATATATAATAGCTCCATCATCTCTTCTTAACCTAAATTCATAGCCTTTAAACTTTAAGGTATTTTTTATTGTTACTTTTTTAGTAAAGTATTTTATAAGATCTTTATTTTCTTTGTCATAGCCGTATTTAATAATAGTTGTAATAGTTTTATCTCCATAGCCTAATGGAGAGTTTCCTGTTTCCCAATCTTGATTATTTTGTTTTTTATACCAGTCATCTTCTAAATAACCTCTATCATAATAGCTCCATTGATCTCCGTTCTGAAGAATAATTTCTTGACCATAGGATATGAGGTTTAAAAAAATAAAAAACAATACAAAGGTGTTTTTTAAAACAATAATTTTATTTTGTTTCATAACAAAAATTAAATAATAGGCAAATGTAGTAGTTTTTAACCTATAAAATAAAGTTCGTAGTAGTTTTGTCGTATGTAGATATTATTGCTTATTAATAAGATAGCATACATTTGAACCTTGCATTTAAATGAATTATTAGAAGATTGTATTGTTATCGGGGGATAAAACAATTAATTAAAAAAGAAGTTTATTGAATGTAAAAAAGCCGTATAAATTTATACGGCTTTTTAATCATTTTTGGGTTTAATACCTCAACGTTTGTGTAGAAATAAAAAGAGAATTTCTATCTAAGACTTTGCGCCTTTGGACCGAGGTAGTTAGCTTTCTGTTTGTTATTCTATTACCATAGAATGATACACATGTTGTACATCATCATCTTCTTCTAGTTTTTCTAATAACTTTTCTACATCACCTTGTTGTTCTTCGTTTAATTTTGTGGTAGTAGTTGGCATACGCTCAAAACCAGAAGAGATAATTTCTACATTATTTTCTTCAAAGAAAGATTGTATAGAACCAAATTGCTCAAAAGGAGCGTAAATAATAATTCCCTCATCATCAACAAAAACTTCTTCTACTTCAAAATCTATCAATTCTAATTCTAATTCTTCTAAATCTATCGAGATGTCTTCCTTTTTAACAGTAAAATTACAGACATGATCAAACATGAAAATTACAGAGCCAGAGGTTCCGAAATTCCCATCACATTTATTAAAAATAGCTCTTACGTTGGCAACCGTTCTATTGTTGTTGTCGGTTGCGGTTTCTACAATAACGGCAATTCCGTGAGGTGCATACCCTTCAAATAAAACTTCTTTGTAGTTGCTTGTGTCTTTGTCTGATGCTTTTTTAATAGCACGAGCCACATTTTCTTTAGGCATATTGGCTGCTTTTGCATTTTGCATTACAGCTCTTAAACGCGAGTTGGTTTCTGGGTTTCCGCCACCATCTTTAATCGCCATTACAATGTCTTTACCAATTCTGGTAAATGTTTTTGCCATTGCAGACCAACGTTTCATTTTTCTTCCTTTTCTGAGTTCAAATGCTCTTCCCATATATATTGTTTAATCGTTATTTTTTTTAATGTTTATTCTGTAATTACACTTGTAAAATCCCCATATTAAATTTTTTCTCAATAGGAGCGTGGTTTGCAGCCTCAATTCCCATAGAAATCCATGTTCTGGTATCTAGTGGATTAATCACACCGTCTGTCCAGATTCTTGCCGCTGCATAATAGGGAGATACTTGCTCATCGTATCTCAATTTTATTTTATCAAATAATTCCGCTTCTTTTTCTGGTGTAATTTTTTTACCCTTTTTCAGTAAAGATGCTTTTTCTATTTGTAACAACACTTTTGCTGCTGAATTTCCGCTCATTACGGCTAACTCTGCACTTGGCCACGCTACAATTAATCTTGGGTCATAGGCTTTTCCGCACATGGCATAATTCCCTGCTCCGTAAGAATTCCCGATAATGATTGTAAATTTTGGTACAACTGAATTACTCACTGCATTGACCATTTTAGCACCATCTTTAATAATACCTCCATGTTCAGACTTACTACCTACCATAAAACCAGTAACATCTTGTAAAAAAACTAAGGGGATTTTCTTTTGATTACAATTAGCGATAAAACGTGTAGCCTTATCGGCACTATCGTTATAAATAACCCCGCCAAATTGCATTTCTCCACTTTTGGTTTTTACTAATTTTCGTTGATTGGCAACAATACCTACTGCCCATCCATCAATTCTGGCATAACCTGTTAAAATAGTTTTTCCGTAACCTTCTTTGTATTGCTCAAATTCAGAATTATCAACCAAACGTTTTATGATTTCTAGCATATCATATTGAGCGTTTCTTTCTTTTGGAAGAATCCCGAAAATATCATCTTCTTTTTCTTTTGGTAAAAAAGATTCGGTTTTACTAAAACCAGCTTTATCATAATCACCAATTTTATCAACAATAAATTTTATTTTATCTAATGCATCTTTGTCATCTTTGGCTTTGTAATCTGTAACTCCAGAAATTTCGCAATGTGTGGTTGCTCCACCTAAAGTTTCATTATCAATACTTTCTCCTATGGCAGCTTTTACCAAATAACTTCCTGCTAAAAAAATACTAGCAGTTTTGTCTACAATTAAAGCTTCATCACTCATAATTGGTAAATAAGCTCCACCCGCAACACAACTACCCATAACAGCAGAAATTTGTGTAATCCCCATGCTGCTCATCACTGCATTATTTCTAAAAATCCGCCCAAAATGTTCTTTATCAGGAAAAATTTCATCTTGTAAAGGGAGGTATACACCTGCAGAATCTACCAAATAAATGATAGGGATTTTATTTTCTATGGATATTTCTTGTGCTCGTAAATTCTTTTTTCCGGTGATAGGAAACCAAGCACCAGCTTTAACCGTAGCATCATTAGCAACAACAATACATTGTCTACCACTTACATACCCCATTTTTACAACAACTCCTGCCGATGGGCATCCGCCATGTTCTTCGTACATTTTATCGCCAGCAAAAGTTCCGATTTCTATGTTTTTCGAATTAGTGTCTAATAGGTAGTCAATTCGTTCTCTAGCAGTTAGCTTTCCTTTTGAGTGATGTTTTTCAATACGAGTTTTTCCGCCACCTAATTTTACTTTAGCAAATTTTTTACGTAAATCAGCAACTAAAAGTTTGTTATAATCTTCGTTTTTATTGAAGTTGATATCCATTTAGGAATTTTAAAATGAGTTGCTAAAGTAAGAAAATCCGAAGGAATTTCAATAAAAATATAGATAGTTTCAAGTGGCTTTATTTGGGTTTCAATCACTAAAACCATTTTCTGAATTCAAATAAATAAATTACCTTGCTAATTCTTATGCATGCATAATAAAAAAGAAAAATAAATGACCAAGTACAAACATATTTTTGAACCGTTAGATTTAGGGTTTACAACCTTAAAAAACAGAATTTTAATGGGTTCTATGCACACAGGGCTTGAAGAAGAAAAAAATGGCTTTCAACGAATTGCAACCTATTACGCAGAAAGAGCAAAAGGAGGAGTTGGGTTGATTGTTACAGGAGGAATATCTCCTAACATACAGGGTTGGACGGTTCCGATGGCAGCAAGAATGAGCACCAAAAAACATGCTGAAAAACATAAAATTATTACAAAATCGGTACATAAAGAGGGCGGTAAAATTTGTATGCAAATTTTACACTCTGGTCGTTATGGGTATCATCCTTTAAGTGTAGCACCATCAGCAATAAAATCTCCAATAACACCTTTCAAACCTTTTGAGTTGAAGCAGTCTGGTATTAAAAGAACAATTAAAGATTTTGTAAATACTGCAGAATTGGCTCAAATTGCGGGTTATGATGGTGTCGAAATTATGGGGTCGGAGGGGTATCTAATCAATCAGTTTATTGTAAAAAGAACCAATAGACGTACCGATGATTGGGGAGGAGAATATAAAAATAGAATTAGATTGCCAATTGAATTGGTGCAACGAGTGAGGGCAGCTGTTGGAGAAAAATTTATTATTATATATCGTTTGTCAATGTTAGATTTGGTTGATAAAGGGAGTTCTTGGGAAGAAATAGTGTACTTAGCTAAAGAAATAGAAAAAGCAGGTGCAACGATTATCAATACGGGGATTGGTTGGCACGAGTCACGAATTCCTACCATTGCTACCTCAGTACCAAGAGCAGCTTTTAGTTGGGTTACTCAAAAAATGAAAGAAGAAGTTTCTATTCCACTAATAACTTCTAACCGAATAAATATGCCAGAAACTGCTGAAAAAATATTAGCAGAAGGGCATGC
>Ga0256845_1001926_pt1 | contig 15859 bp, 15 predicted proteins | sample RiftiametaG_FD_189101 | JGI IMG/M metagenome (GOLD analysis project Ga0256845, IMG submission 189101) | Tube worm associated microbial communities from hydrothermal vent at the East Pacific Rise, Pacific Ocean - Riftia | ecosystem: Host-associated > Annelida > Integument > Unclassified ...
CTTATGTTATGGCTGGTGCTGTGATTGGTGCTAATGTAACTATCGGTAAAAATGCAAGAATTTATCCAAATGTAGTAGTCTATGACGATACTATCATAGGTGAAAACTGTTTTATCCAAGCAGGAGCTATCATAGGTAGTGACGGTTATGGTTATGCACATACTGATTCAGGTGAGCATGTAAAAATATACCATACTGGTAAAGTAGTTTTAGAAGATGATGTAGAGATTGGAGCCAATAGTACAGTAGATCGTGCTGTTTTTGGTACAACTAGAATAGGCAAAAATACAAAGATAGATAATTTAGTACAGATTGGACACAATTGTGAGTTGGGACAGTCATGTATTATGGTAGCTCAGTCTGGGTTAGCAGGCTCAACTACTATGGGACGAAATGTTGTTATAGGTGGACAATCTGCTGCTGGAGGACATCTTCATATAGGTGATTTTGCACAGTTTGCTGCTCGTAGTGGTATAACCAAATCTGTTGAAGGTGGAAAAACTTATGGTGGTTTTCCGTTGATGTTACAAAAAGATTGGTTGAAAACTCAACTAAGAATGATAAAGTACTTTAGTACAAAACAGAAAAAATAAAGGAAAAAATATGGGTGGAAAAAACACAATTTTAAATAAATTTGCATTAGCAGAGACAAAAAAAGGAATCATCTCGGTTTCTCATTTGGAAGAACCATACGGAACAGGTTCATTTCCAGTAGTTAGTATAGGGATTTCACTTAAAGGTGATGATGCAAGTCCGGATTGGAAAGCACATATTCCTTATGAAAATTTAGATCAGCTTATTGAGTCTCTTCAAGAGGCAAAAAAACAGTTTGAAAACAACAACTAGTTTAAAAACCTCTACATGTAGAGGTTTTTAATTAGTACTCTTTTTTTATATATTCCTCAATTGATACAGCAACTTTTTTTGATAGTGCTACTGCTTCTACAACAGTTCTAGCTCCTGTAACAATATCTCCAGCACTAAACACTCCAGATCTTGAAGTCATACCTGAGTCATCTAGGTTTATAAGACCTCTATCATTTACATCAATATTTGCATTTTTAACTAATATATCATTTGGACTTTGACTAATTGAAATAAAGATAGCATCAGCTTGTACAAATCCTGTAACATCATTTTCATCCGTTTTTTTGTATATAAGCCCATCTTCTACGAGTTCGATTGGCTCTTTAAAAAAGTCAAATTTAACACCATCTATTTTTGCACATTCAATCTCGTGCTTTTCAGCTGGCATGTTTTCTTCACCTTTTCTGTACATGATTGTAACATTTTTTGCACCATTTCTTGCAGCTGTTCTTGCCGCATCCATAGCAACATTACCAGCACCAAGGACAATTACTGTTTTTCCTATATCATATGTCACTGGATCTTTTAGGTAGTTTGTTGCATAGTGAATATGACCAAGACTTTCACCTTTGATATTTAGTTTTTTTGGTACATTTACACCAATACTAACAAATATAGCTTTGAATTCATCACGAAATAGATCTTCAATAGTTAAGTGTTTACCAATCATGATGTTGCGTCTAATTTTAACACCAAGTTGTTTCAGTCTGCTTATAAGTTTATCTAGTACTCGTTTATCTAGTCTAAAATCAGGAATTCCATATCTTAAAACTCCTCCGATTTGACTTTGTCCATCATACATAGTAATCCCATAACCTTTAGATGCAAGTATAAAAGCTAATGCAATCCCAGCAGGTCCACTACCAATAATAGCTACATTATGACCGTTATACTTGGGCTTATTAAACTCTGTAGAATTCATATAAAAATCAGAAATATAGTGCTCAATAGCACCAACACTAACAGCAGTTTTCTTTTTGTTTAAAACACAGTGACCCTCACAATGCTTTTCGTGAGGACACACTAATGAACATATAACTGAAAGAGGATTATTTTCAAAGAGCATTTTTCCCGCAGTTGCTATCTCTCCTGAAAGAAAAAGTCTTATCATCTCTTCTATGGGAGTATCTACTGGACAACCTTTTTGACATGATGGTTTTTTACAACCTAAACATGTATTTGCTAAGTCAATGGTATATTTATTCATTAGTAGCTCTTTAGAAAATCTTCTATTCTATTTATGCCATCAATGATACTTTTTTCATCTGTTGCAAAAGAAAATCTAAAGTAACCCTCTGTTCCAAAGCCAACACCAGGAACAGTTGCTACACCTTTTTCTGCTAAAAGTCTTTTACAAAACTCTACGGAGTCATTGGTAACTTTTTTGAAGTTAATATATAGATAAAATGCACCATTTGGTTTTACAACACTAAGGCCATCTATTGAGTTGAACATTTTTATACCTAAATCTCTTCTCTTTTCAAATGCTTTTCTCATCATCTCTATATCACTATCGGCTTCACCTAAAAGTGCAGGTATAGAAGCTTTTTGTGTGATTGAGTTTATGTTTGAAGTACTTTGACTTTGAAGTTTTCTCACCGCAGCTGTCAACTCTTTAATGGGAGTTGCCATATAACCAAATCTCCAGCCTGTCATAGCTACTGATTTACTTAGTCCATTTATAGTAACTGTTCTGTCGAACATATCATCACTAATAGATGCTACTGAAACAAACTCTGTTCCATCAAACATGATTTTTTCATACATTTCATCAGAAAAAACTAAAATATCAGTGCCTTTAAGAACTTCTGCTAAAGCTTCTAAATCTGTTTTAGAGTAGACAGATCCAGTTGGATTTGAAGGAGTATTGATTATAAGAACTCTAGTTTTGTTTGTAATAGCATTTTTTAGTTGTTCAGGCGTTATTTTAAATTCACTTGCATCATCAGTTTCAATATAGACAGGGACACCTTCACTATACTTTACTATTTCAGGGTAAGTTACCCAGTAAGGAGCAGGAATTATGACTTCATCTCCTTTATTTAAAAGTACTTGAAAAAGGTTAAATAAAGAGTGTTTAGCACCATTATTTGTAACAATGTCATTTGTCTCATAAACAAGTCCATTGTCTCTTTTGAGCTTTGTTTGAATAGCTTTTAGAACTTCAGGAGTGCCAGGAATAGGTGTATATGTCGAGTTTCCATCTCGTATAGCTTGTATTGCTGCTTCTCTAATGACAGCAGGAGTACCAAAATCAGGCTCACCTGCAGAAAAACTCAATACATCTTTTCCGCTCGCTTTCATCTCTTTTGCAAGAGTGGTTATCGCTATAGTTAATGACTCAGATAATACTTCAATACGTTTTGCAATCATATAATGCCCTTTTATATTTTTATGGGCATTATATCTAATCTTTTATTGATTTTAGGTATAACTCATAGATTTTATCTAGTTCCATATCTTGATTATGTATATCTTTGTTACATGCAGTCTTGTCACAAGTCTGCATTGCATCTTCTAAAATCTTAATACGTTTAAACAAATATCCAAAAAGTTCTTTGTTGATATCAGGTATTTTATTGTGTGCCATTTGACTTTTATCTCTGCCTTTTGTAATAACACGAGCTGGAATTCCAACTGCTGTTGACTCATCTGGGACATCTTTAACAACAACAGAGTTTGAACCAATACGGCTGTTATGTCCTATTGTTATGTTTCCTAAAACTTTAGCTCCAGCACCAATGACAGCACCACTTAAAACAGTAGGGTGTCTTTTTTCACCTTTGTTTAAATTGACTCCACCAAGTGTCACCCCTTGATATATAAGAACATCATCCCCAACAATAGCAGTTTCACCAATAACCAAACCAAAAGCATGATCAAAAAAGACACGTCTACCAACTTTGGCTGCTGGGTGTAGGTCTATATTTGTAATTACTTGAGAAAATCCCATTATAATTCTAGCTAATAATTTAAAGTTATTTATATAAAGTTTGTGTGCAAATCTATAGTTTACTAATGCCCAAACACCTGGGTAGTTAAAAATTAACTCAAATTTTGAATTTAGTGCAGGATCGTTTTTTATTGGTTGAGAAAAATCCTCTTTTATTATCTGCCAAATTGATGTATGGCTCATCTATACTCCTCATTTTTTAGGTAACCATTGTCGTTCAATAGTACTTCTATCTCTTCTATCATGCGATTTTTAGCAGTAATTTCTACTAAGTTTGAATTTTTGATTTTTGATTTTAAATTGTTTTTTATTTCATCTATTTCATAATCCAAATCTTCAAATATATCACAAATACTTTGAGCTTCTGTTATATTTTTTATCTCATAACCTGTTTTAGTTATGTTTATCGTAATTTCTGTCGGATGTGTAAAAAGGTTATGCTTCATACCAAGTACTTCTTGATAAGCACCAACTAAGAAAAAACCTAAAAAATAATCATCTTTTTTTAAATCTACATCATGCAAAAATAGTGGTTGTTTAGGATTAAATCCAATCTCGCCATCACTATCACAAGTGATGTCCCATATAGATGCTGACCTAGTCGCTTTTTCATCAAGTTTATCAAGTGGCATTATAGGAAAATGCTGACCTAAGCCCCAAAAATCAGGCATACTTTGAAAGATAGAGAAGTTAACTAAATATCTCTCTTGAACTCTCTCTTGAATTGATATAAGCTCTTTATAGTGCTTGTCTTTTAGAAGTATAACAGCTTTTTTAATGATTAAATTGACCAAAACCTCTGTATTTGATCTATCTTGTAAGTCAATATAACCTAAATCAAAAAGAGTTAGTAAGGACTCCATGTGGTCAATGCTATCGTGCAAAAATTCTAAAGCATTATTTTTATCAATTGTAGAGTAAAGATCATAAAGCTCCTGAATCAAAGGAGGGTTCTCTTTTTCTATCAATTTTGACTGATTATACTCTCCTGAAAAAAGCTCTAACACAGGTGCTATCAAAACTGCATGATGTGCCGAGATATATCTCCCTGATTCTATATATATATCAGGTTCGCTTACCTCTTTTTTCAATGCAATCTCTTTTAAAAGGTACACAACATCATTGGCATATTCGCTTAGTGTGTAGTTTCTAAGAAGTTTGTCTTCATATTGTGAATACTCTATCGCTAATCCACCACCTAAGTTAATTGAGTTTAGGTTAATAGCCCCCATTTTTTTAAGTTCTGCATAGATATTTCCCACTTCTCTTAGTGCTTTTTTTACAGGAGGTATTTCTGTGATTTGTGAACCAATATGAAAATGAATCATACTAAATTTCTCAATTAGAGAGTTTTTTTCAAGTAATTTAACTGCACTAATAAGCTCAGTAGAAGTCAAACCAAATTTAGAGTTAATCCCTCCACTTTTTGCCCACACTCCAACTCCAGAGCTATGAAGTCTAACTCTTAAACCAATATGAGGTACACAGCCAAATCGTTTTTTAGAAGTTTCTATGATTGTTTCAAGCTCATTTAAACCCTCTATTGTAAGGGTGATGTTATAGCCCATCTCTGCAGCTATGAAACCAAGAGCAATCATCTCTTTATCTTTGAAACCATTTACCGTTATAGGTGCAGTTGGATTGTTATATGACATAGCAAGAAGAAGCTCAGCTTTACTACCTGCTTCTAGTCCATAGTTATACTCTTCTCCAAGTTTGACTATATTTTTTACAAAATTTGGAAACTGATTTACTTTCAATGGATACAGAGCTTGAAATTTTCCTTGGTACTCAAACTCTTCTATAGCTCTATCAAAATAATTATATGCAAGGTTTATCTGTTTTTTTATAAGATGAGGAAATCTAAAAAGAAGAGGGCCCGTATGACCCTTTTGCCTTACATCTTTGACTATATCAATAAGTGCTGGTTGGCTTAACTCTTTGAGTTTTAGCTTGCCATCTTCAACAATATAGTTGTCATTTCCCCATATATCAATCCCGTAATTCAACGCTTTTTTCTTCTTTCGTATCTAAATCTTTTATAACATAAGTTTTATTTTCTAGCTCATTATCACCTATACAGATGAAGAATTTTGCATCAACTTTATCTGAAGCTTTCATGTGTGCTTTTATGCTTTTACTAACGTATTGAGTATGAACTACATTACTTTTTCTAAGTTTAATAACTAGATGCATTACAGTTTTAAGAGCATCATCGCTCATAGCACCTACGTAATAACCCTCTTTTTCGCTTTTTGGCATCACTATTAAGTCCATTAAACGCTCAATTCCCATAGCAAATCCAACACCAGCAGTAGGGCGACCATCAAGGAACTCTACAAGTCTATCGTAGCGTCCACCTCCGGCTATGGCACTTTGAGCACCTATCTCATCACTTACAAATTCAAAGGCAGTTTTATTGTAGTAATCAAGTCCACGAACTAATTTTGTATCTATTTCATACTCTACACCAAACTCATCTAAAATGTTTTTTAATTCACTAAAATCATCTCTACATGTAGAACATAGATTTTCCAAAAGTACAGGAGCATTCTCTAGTAGTTTTTGGCAATTTGTGTTTTTACAATCAAGAACTCTTATTGGGTTTGTAGTTTTTCTTCTAAGACAATCTTCACAAAGTCCTTCAGTAGCATCTAAAAATTTAACTAAACTTTCTCTATATGGAGGCATACATTCTGGACAACCTAAAGAGTTTAGTTGAAGTTTGTAACCGATGCCACAAGAGTCAAACATCTCTTTAAGCATGAGAATTATCATAGCGTCTTCTTTTACGCTCTGTACTCCAAAAGTTTCGGCTCCAAACTGGTGAAACTGTCTAAGTCTTCCTTTTTGAGGTCTCTCATATCTAAACATAGGACCATGGTAGAAAAAACGCTTTACGCCACCAGCTCTATCATACTTATGAGTAATGAAAGCTCTAACAACACCAGCAGTCCCCTCTGGACGCATACAAACATCATTTTTACCTTTATCTATAAACTGATACATCTCTTTACCAACGATATCACTGCTCTCTCCCACACTTCTTTTAAAAAGTGCCGTCTCCTCAAGTATGGGAGTCTCAATAAAACTAAATCCATAATTTTTTGCTATGCGTGAGCAGTTTTCTATAAAATACGTGTATTTTTCACTAAACTCACCAACTGTATCTTTCATTCCTCTAAGTGGATTAACCATATATAAAACCTTCTATTTCTTTATAAATTTCTTCTATTGTTTTTGTCGAATCAACTTCAATAAACTCTACATGTAAAGCTTCCAAAGTCTCTTTCATCAAATCTTGTACTTTTAAAAGGTACTCTATACCTCTTTTTTCTATAGTATCTTTCTCTTTATTTCCTAATCTTGATGTTATAAGTTCAAGAGTTGTTTTAAATAACACAACTTTATCTGGTAAGTTTCCATCAAGTGCAAATTTGTTTACATGTAGTAAAAAATCACGGTCAAGCTCTGGGTGATTTGCTAAAGCATAAGATATGCCAGATATTAAACCTCTATCACTTATTATGTGATTGTCTTTTAATGCTGGTTTTACTATCTTGGCATAGTGTTCAGCACGATCTGCTAAAAAAAGTAGTAGTTCTGCATTTGTACTAAGTTTCTCATTACTTTCTAAAAGAATTTTACGAAATTTTTGACCAACTTTTGTGCCACCTGGTTCTTTGGTTGTAACAATATTTTTATGACGCTTTTCAAACAGTTCAACTTGTGTACTTTTTCCACAAGTATCAACACCTTCAAATATTATGTACATATTCATTTACTTCTTTGGGAATTAGGTGTGAAATCATACCTTTGTGTCTATATATGTCTCTTACTACTGTTGAGCTAATAAAAGCACTCTCCAAGCTTGGCATGAAGTATATTGTATCTATCTCTTTATCGAGTGAAGCATTTGCATATCCAATTTGAAGTTCATATTCAAAGTCACTTACTGCTCTTAAACCTCTAACTATTGTTTTTGAGCCATTTTTTTTACAACAATCAACTAAAAGACCACAGAATGATATAACTTCTATATTTCCAATTTCACGAGTAGCAAGTTGAACCATTTTTACTCTATCTTCGAGTGAAAACATAGGTTTTTTACTCTCAGATTGAGCGATAGCAACATAAACTTTATCAAACACTGCACGAGCACGTTTTATAATGTCTACATGACCATTCGTAATAGGGTCAAATGTCCCTGGATAAATAGCAATTTTCATTAACCTTCCCACCTTTTAAAAAGTTCGTGTTCGATTCCCAATAAATCAAACCATTTTCCTATAAAAAAATCTTCCATCTCTTCAAGCTCTTTTATATCTGCGTAGTATGCACTAACTGGTGGTGCTATAACTACACCTAAACGAGATAATTTCAACATATTTTCAAGTGCAATAGCAGAAAATGGCATCTCTCTAGGAGCTAAAAGAAGAGAGCGATTCTCTTTTATCATAACTGACGCAGTTCTTGTAAGAAGATTGTCTGCTATTCCATAGCTAATTTTTGCCAATGTATTCATACTACAAGGTATAACAACCATAGCATCACACTTAAATGATCCAGAAGCTGTGACGGCTCCTATGTCTTTATCATCTAAGATAGTTTGATTTTGCTCTTTTTTGAGAACGATTTTTGCACTATCTGAGGCTATAATAAATATTTCTATGTTTTTTGGTAGTTTTTCTATAAACTTTTGAGCAAGATTAACTCCACTTGCTCCACTTATACCTACTATTAATTTTTTCATTATTCTAATATTATCACTTTATATTTTGAGACAAGTTTTGCACGAAATAGCTTTCCCTTATCTGTTTTTATTTTTACTACATCACCAATATCAGCATCTTTAAGAATGGTTGCTCCAGTTTCTAAAACTAGCATTCCATCACGTATAAAGGCTCTTACATCGGTTCCTCTTAGAACATCTTTTTTGTACTCAAACTTATTCATAGTTAGGATAGTGTTTGCACTAACATAGTTCTTAGTCATAAGTTTTTCTGGCATTCTACATGTAATGACTTTTGAAGGGAGTTTGTCTATAGGCATAGATACTTTTTCATAATCATTCTTTGAAAGGATTTTATCGTTATACAGTTTACGCTTTGCTTTAAAAACATCTATTTTAGCATCAATAGTAAATTTAAAGTAGATACTTTTCTCTTTTTTAGGAGTTTCAAAAAGAACTTTAAAAGAGCTTGTTCGTTTTCTTAGTGCACTTGGACGAAGTTTTACTTTTATAAACTTATAGCTTTTAAAATTTTTAGGAAGAGGGGAGTTAGATACAATTTTTGGTAGTTCAGCATCTAAACAAGGGTAATGGTTTTCAAACTCCATAAGAACTGCTTCAGAGATAATATCAAGTTTATTTGCAAATGTAAAAGTTGAGATAAGGAGTAAAAATATAATGGAGCGGGAAACGAGGTTCGAACTCGCGACCCCGACCTTGGCAAGGTCGTGCTCTACCGCTGAGCTATTCCCGCAGGTTAAAAAGAAACGAAAGTTTATCAAAAAAAAGCCCCTATGTCAAATAAATGTGTTAGAACTTATATTCTAACACATTTTAGAGGGGTTATATCTTAAATACATCTATCTCTCCGCACAAACCTGCAGTTGATTCTTACTAAAAAAGAATCACTTTTATATATCTATTGTTTTTTACAATATGATCATCTTTATCTAGTATTAAAATAGCATTACTTTTTAACATAGGAGTTATCATGCCAGAACCATATTTATTTTGTTCAAAAACTTTGAATTTCTCTTCTTCTAGGTTACCTAACGTTATATTTACTCTTCCTTGCTTTACTTTAAACTCTTCAATGTTTTTTGCTAAAACTTTACTGTGCGCTATCTTACTTATGCCTTGTAGATTTTTTAGAGCAGGAATTAAAAACAAAAATGCATTTATGTAAGCAGCCAAAGGATTTCCTGGCATAGAAGCTACTAATGTATCTTCCATGATGCCCATCATAGTCGGCTTGCCAGGTTTTATGTTGATGCCATGAAAAGATTCTTTAAAGCCATTTGTTTTTAGTGCCTCTTCTATAAAATCAGCTTCACCCATACTAATACCACCACTAGTGACTATAGCATCATATTTTTTCATTTTTTTAAAGTACTCGATACTCTCTTTAAGGTTGTCTGGAATAACACCACAATAATCAGCTTCAAACCCATGTTCGTGTAGTAAAGAGAGTAGGGCAGATGAATTTACATTGTATATTTCATCATCATTTGCTTTTTCCCATGGCTCTTTTAGTTCATCTCCTGTTGAGAAGATAGCGATTGTAATTTTTTTAAAAACAGCAACTGTGCTTATGCCTTGTGAAGCAAGCATAGCGATATGGCTAGAATTTAGTTTTTCACCTTGTTTAAAAAACATACTTCCTAGCTTTTGTTCTTCTCCTTGCAAGCGAAGAGCATTACCTTTTTTTGTACTATTTCCAACTTTAACATTTGTTTCAGTATACTTAATTGTGTTTTCAAAAGGTATAACAGTATCAACATCATCTGGAACTTTTGCCCCTGTCATGATTTTATAGCACTCATCTTTTTCTAAACATGGCTCAATACTCATACCAGCATATATAGTCTTTTTTATTTTTAGTGTTTTGCCACTATCAGAATGTTTAAAAGCAAAACCATCCATTGCCGCATTATTAAAAGCAGGTAAATTTTTCTTACATGTAATAGACTCAGCTAAAACCCGACCAAGTGTATCAAACAGTGCTATATACTCTTTGGGATTCTCTTTTTTAAGTAGATTTTGTGAAATTTTAAGTGCTTCATCAAAGCTAACTATTTTTTGCATTACTCCTCTAGCCTCTCTATCTTGGCTCCAAGTAAAGAAAATTTACCTTCCAAGTCTTCATAACCACGATCTAGGTGATATATTCTGTGGACTTTCGTTGTTCCAGTTGCTACAAATGCTGCAAGAATAAGAGCTGAACTTGCTCGTAAATCGGTTGCCATTACATCTGCTGAGTTTAATTTTGAATTGCCTTCTACAGTTGCACTGTGACCTTTTAGTTTTATGTTAGTTCCCATACGACTAAGTTCACTAACATGCATAAACCTATTTTCAAATAATCTTTCATCTATGATGCTAGTTCCATCTGCTTGAGTACAAAGTGCCATAAACTGGGCTTGCATGTCAGTTGGAAAACCAGGGTACTCTGTTGTTTCTATGTCAGCTGGTAGTATTTTATCGGCTGGTAAGATAGTTATAGTATCTTTTGTTGTTTCAATTCCAAAGCCCATTTGTATAAGTTTTAGAGTTATTGAATCCATATGTTCTGGCATGACGTCTATTATGGTCATTTTTGAGTTAGTGATAGCTCCTGCACATAAGTAAGTTCCTGCTTCTATTCTATCTGGAATAACTCTAAAATCTTTCATATCAAGTAGTTTTCCATAACTACCAACTATGGTTAGATTTGCTGTTCCTATGCCATCTATCTTTACACCAGCATCCAAAAGTACTTCACAAAGCTGAACAACCTCAGGCTCTTTTGCTACGTTTACTAGTTTTGTGACTCCATGAGCCAAAGATGCCGCCATTATAATGTTTTCACTTCCTGTTACAGTCACTTTATCAAAAATGATAGTTGCACCTTTAAGCCCATCAGTTGCCGTAGCTAAAACATAACCATCTTTTAACTCTATTTTTGCACCCATCTTTTCAAGTGCCTTTAAGTGTAAATCAATAGGACGTTGACCTATGGCACAGCCTCCTGGAAGTGAAACTTCGCAATGACCAAAACGAGCTAAAAGAGGTCCTAATGTAAGTATAGAAGCTCTCATCTTTCTTACAATGTCATAGTTTGCACAAGCTGAGGCTACTTTTGTCGTGTCTATAATTACATGATTGTCTTTATATGAAGAGTTTGCACCAAGATTTCCTAAAAGAGTTAGTAACGTTTTGACATCTGAAACTTCTGGTACGTTTGTGATAGAAATTTTGTTTTTAGAGAGTAGTGTTGATGCTAAAAGTGGAAGTGCAGCATTTTTTGCTCCTGAGATACTCACTGAACCTTTTAGTTTTTGGTTTCCTTGTATAGATAAATAATGCATAAATATATTCCTTGATTTTATTAGTAACATTGTATAGAAATTAATATAAAACTATAGTTATAAGCATTTTAGCTTAGATTGATATTATTTTGCTACTATTATATGAGAAGTAGGAGGTTGGTTATAAACGAGTTAAAAAGTATCAATTTAAGTCATCTTTATTTTACAAAACTGAGATTAGGGCATCTTTTTAATACTAAAAGTAATTTTTCTAGTTATAAAAGTTACGATTTAAATAAAGGTGCTACAAGTATTTCATTTGCTGATATAGTTTTTATTGAAATAACAAAACTTACTAAAAGCAGTGTAAAAATTTTAAGCGATATTGTCAAAAAAAATAGTTCTAAAGAAATTTATATTTTTTGTGAAGATATTGAAAATAGATTTTTGCTTAAATTTGCTCTTCATTTTTCTCTTAATAGATTAATTCTTTTAAATGACAATAAAGAAAGCACAGAAAAAATTTTACTCGAAGCTTGCAAAAAAGTAGAAACCAAAAAGAAAGAAAAAGCTCAAGTTGAAATAAGTCACAAAATAAATTCGCTTTTTGCTCTTCTGGTTTTCACTAACAATAGACTTGCTTTTGCCAATGAAAAAGCAAAAAAACTTTTTAATACAGAAGAACTATCTGATATAGAGAGTATAGTAAAAAATAGTGAAAAAATATATTCATTATTGACACAAGAGGAGAGTAAAAAACATAATATAGTTATGGAAAATAGTGATAGTGAAGATTGGAGTTACGGGTTTTACTTAGATGTATTTAAAAATAGTAATGATAAATTATTGACAATCATACCAGAATTTAAAGTAGAAATAGCAGAAGCTTTTTTGTCTACAATGAATAGATTTAAGTTTATTGAAACTTTAAAAGATAGGTTAGCTCAAAACAGTATAAATAAAACTCCTATGGCTATTATTGGTATCAATATAAGCAATTATCAAAAACTACTTGACTCTTGTGGCAGTATTGTTATTCATGATTTTATAAAAAAGTTTATTGAGAAACTATGTTTTTACAAGGATTCATGTCAAGGATTATCTCAATGGAATCCACACTTCTTTCTTTTTTTAGTAGAGGGAGATAGTTTTGAAAATGTTAAACAGCAAGTAGATTCTATGCACCAAAAACTTATATATAGTGAAATTGATGATACGGTTTCACCGATAATAACATCTTCTGCTTTAAGTATTGAGAAATTAGGTATAAATGACATTATAGACTCTATAGAAGAGATAAGCTCTCATGACTTTAAATCTAATGACTTTAATAGTTCTGACTATTTTGAGATAAATCATTTTAATGATTATATGGAAGAAGATGAACAAATATATCACTATTTACAAAGTTGTATTGCAAATGAAACATCGTTAAAACTATTAAATATATATAAGGGTTTATGCATAAATACAGCTTCAAAAATCTTAAAAATTAAAGACAATAGTTATTTTATGCATTGTGAAAACCTACAAGCATACTCCATGAAGTTTGACAATAGAACTATCATACAATCACCAGACCTACCTAAAGATATTGAAGCAGATATTAAGTATATTAATATTGAAAAGCAGTATGCCATTGTAGAAAATCTAAAATATTTAGAGTTTAGTGCAAACAATAGACAACACACACGAGTGCAACCAAGTATTAGAATGCCTTTGTCCTTTAGGTATGGCAAGTACTCTTATCAAGGAGAAATACTCGATATATCTACTCAAGCAATAGCTATCAAATTTAGCCACTCTTTAAGTGATGAGCTAAAATTAAAAGATGTTAATATTCAATTTAAATTACCTGATGATAGTATGAACGAAGGTTTTGCATATATGGATATAACAGGAAAAGTAGTAAATGTAAGTCAATTAGATATAACTAAAAGTAAGGTAGTTGTTATGATTAATCTAGAAGCACCATATGATTCATATATACTAAAGTATATGTATGATAGGCAAAAAGAGTTGATACTTGAGTTAAAACGTGCAATAAAGGTTCACAAGAGAGTATAGTATATCAGGAGGAAGTATGGATTTACAATTTGAATATAAAGTTATGGATGAAAAAATAGATATAAAAGATTTTTTTGAAGTAGACAGTAGTGTCCCATTTAACACAGAATCTAAAAAACAAATGCAAGTTATGATGAAAGAAGTTTGTGATAAACTTGCTCTCAAAGATGAGTATTCGATTAAAAAACTAGAAATGATGCTCAAATATGAACTGCCATTTTTTGCAACTAACAGACGACTAGCGAGAAATTGGATGATAGAAAATTTTATCTTTTAGCGGAGAAGTTAACAGTGAAAAAAATATATCTAATTAGACATGCCAAGTCTAGCTGGAGTGAAGAGGGTATGAGTGACTATGAACGACCTCTAAATAAAAGAGGCAAAAAAAACCTAGTATTTATGGCTTCCAGACTTAAAGAGTTTGGTATAAAACCAGATTTAATATTATCAAGTCCTGCAAGAAGAGCACAAAAATCAGCAAAAACTATAGCAGAAATCATAGACTATGATATAGATAATATTGCCTATGATGAATCTTTATACGATAGTTCATACACAACATATAGATACCTTTTAGATTCACTTGATAACAACATAAATTCAGTTTTCATAGTAGCACACAATCCAACTCTTACAGAAGTAGGAGAGAAATTAAGCGGTGCGATTTTAACAAATATACCAACGTGTTCTATAGTGTGTATGGAATTTGACGTAAAAAGTTTTCAAGACATAAAAGAAGAGAGTGGTAAGATTATCTTCTTTGACTACCCTAAAAAGCATGATATAGATTAAGTATTAGCCTTTTTCCCTCAACTTATCTTTTTTACTTTTTCTCTTCCCTTTTACAGGAGCTTGCCCTTTTTCTTTTCTAGGTGCGGTTCCAGTTAATTCAAAACCTTTTATCTCTTCAAGCACTAGCTTAATTTCAGAGCGTTTTTCTATGAGTTTGAAGTGATCCTCATTTTCATGAGTAACAAAAGAGATAGCAGTTCCTTTTTTTCCTGCACGTGCAGTTCTTCCTATGCGGTGAATATAATCAGCAGGGGAGCGAGGCAAGTCATAGTTTACTACACAATCTATATCGTCAATGTCGAGCCCACGAGCTGCGATGTCTGTTGCAAAAAGGATATTGATTTTTTTGTTTTTAAAGTCTTCTAGTGTGTATTTACGCTCTTCTTGTTCTAAGTTTCCATGAAATGATTCTGCTTCGTAGCCATATTTTCTAAACTTTTGAGCTATATTGTCAGCTGCTCTTTTTGTTGCAATGAAGACTAAAACCAACTTCCAACTATTTGTTTTTAAAAGCTCTCTTAAAAGTATTCTTCTATTTTCTTTATTTACATGTATAGCACGTTGAGTTATGTTTTCAACTGTTTGTTTTTCCTCTTTAATAGTAACCTCAACTGGATTGTCTGTAATTTTAGAGGCAATTTCTAACATTTTTCGTGGATATGTTGCTGAAAATAGTAGATTTTGACGTTTTGAAGGTAACTCCTTTAATATAGTGTCAAGTTCAACCAAAAAACCAAGGTCAAGCATTTTGTCAGCTTCATCAAGAACAAAGAACTCTAGTTTAGAGAGATTCATTTGCTTTTTGCTTATAACATCTAGTAGTCTTCCTGAAGTTGCAACGACTATGTCGCACCCTTGTTGGATGTTGTAAAGCTGGTCGCCTATGCTCTCTCCGCCAATGATACTAACTACTTTTAGGCTCTCACCAAAAGTTTTAAATGCTTCACTAACTTGCAGAGTTAACTCTCTTGTAGGAGTTATAACAAGTACTCTTATTTTCGCTTTGCCCTCTCTCTCATCTTTCAAAAGCATATCTACAATAGGAAGAACAAAACTAGCAGTCTTTCCACTACCTGTTTGGGCTCTTGCCATGATGTCTTTTTTTTCTAAAGCGAGCGGGATTACTTTTGATTGTATGGTTGTTGGGCTTGTAAAACTGTT
>Ga0256845_1001927_pt1 | contig 15854 bp, 17 predicted proteins | sample RiftiametaG_FD_189101 | JGI IMG/M metagenome (GOLD analysis project Ga0256845, IMG submission 189101) | Tube worm associated microbial communities from hydrothermal vent at the East Pacific Rise, Pacific Ocean - Riftia | ecosystem: Host-associated > Annelida > Integument > Unclassified ...
ATCGAGAAACTGTATGCCCATTTGAGCGCTGATAAGAATCCATCGCACAAAGATAAAGTTTTTAGAAGCTAAAGCGAAATGCACTAAAGTGCATAGTTTCAACTATATTTGTGACAATGAAAATAGCTATTGTTCATGATTGGTTAGTTAATGTTGCTGGTGCTGAAAAAGTATTAAAGCAACTGCTTATTTGCTACCCAAATGCCGATGTATTTTGTTTGTTTGATTATCTAAACACCAATGATAAACAGACTGTTTTAAATGGAAGAAAAACTACTACTACTTACCTCCAAAATATTCCTTTTATTAAAACAAAGTATCGATTCCTCATTCCTTTTCTTTTTAAAGCTATCGAAAAATTAGATTTAAAGGATTATGATCTTATCATTTCATCCTCTCATGCTGTAGCTAAAGGAGTGAAAAAACATAAACATCAACAACATTTTTGTTATTGCCATACTCCTGTTAGGTATGCTTGGAACTTAAAATCCACTTATTTAAAAAGAATACCGCCATTATTTAAAAGTATTGCATCCAATCAATTAGAAAAAATGAGAGTTTGGGATTTAGAAAATTCTCAACAAATTGATTTTTTTATAGCAAACTCTAATTATATAAAAGGTAGAATAAAATCCAATTATCAAAGAGAGGCTGATGTAATTCATCCTCCGGTAGATGCAGATTATTATCAACCTAAATCGGTAGAAAGAGATAACAATATTGCTCCATTCTTAGTTATTTCTAGGTTAGTTCATTATAAGATGATTAACCTTATTATTGAAGCTTTTAATCAATTACCTCATTTAAAACTTCAGGTTATTGGCGAAGGTCCACAGCTTAACAACTTAAAAGCCATTGCCAATAAAAACATTACCTTTTTAGGTTTTCTCCCCAACAGCCAATTAATTAATTATTATCAAAACTCCGAAGCATTGATTCAAATAGCGGTTGAAGATTTTGGTATTACATCGCTAGAAGCACAAGCTTGTGGTTTGCCAGTAATAGCCTTAAATAAAGGCGGTTATACAGAAACAACTATCCATCATAAAACGGGGGTTTTATTTGAGGAACAAACTGCTAATTCGTTAATTAAAGGAATTGAAGAATATTTAAAAATAAAATCCACACTAAAAACTACAGATTTAAGAGCTAACGCAATCCTTTTTGGTGAAGAAAGATTTAGAAGTGAATTAATGGCATTTATTAACAATAAAATAATCATTAAAGATTGAGTAAAACCTTATTAAATAAAATTTGGTTTTATGCAATAATGCTAGTTGCCATATTTCCTGTGTTAGGAATTAAGCTAACCTCTATTAGTATTATCTGCTTTGGAGTTATCAGCTTGTTTGTTTTTTTTTATGAAAAAGATAAAAAACTAAGCTCACAAAAAACTAAGTGGTTACTACTTTTTTCCTCTACCTATATCATCTACCTAATTTCAACCCTTTTTCAACCTTTAAACCAAGAAGCTACCTTTGTTTTAGAAAAAAAAATGAGCCTTCTCATTTTCCCTATTCTAATACTTTTAACACCTTTAAGCATTAGTAAAACAAGATTTAAACAACTACTTATCAGTTTTTCTTTTGCCTCAATTTTAGTAGTTATCTATACCAACATACTTATTCTATTTAAAGGTATTCCTCAAAAATATCTTTCTATACATGACTTTAGCTACTCTTATAGAACCTTTTTTAATGATTTATCAGGTATTCATCCTACATACATCTCCATATATTTAGCTTTCTCCATTTTAGTTTTAATCCATTTTTCTTTAAAAACTAAACGCTACCTAATTTTATACCTTGCCGGAATTGTAATTGCTGTTATTAGTTTAATCCCTTTAGCAGCAAAACTTCCAATTATTGCTTTAGTTGCTTCTACTACTCTTTATCTATTTACACAACCTGCTGTAGCTAAAAAAATAAAAATTATTTTCTTAGGATTTATAGCGTTAATGGTTGCTGCTATTTTTACCATCCCAGCGTTAAACATTAGGGTTAATGAAGTTATCAACGCTTCTTACAAAGTACCTCAAGGAAACAACTATACTTCTATTGATGTAAGAACAGGAATTTTTAACTGCTCAACGGCTATCATTAAGGACAACTATCTTTTTGGTGTTGGTCCTGGAAACACACAAAAAGAATTGGATAATTGCTACCAAAACTATACAACAAATGCTTTTGACATCATTCATTACAATACTCATAATGAATATTTTAACATACTTTTAAGTAATGGAATTCTGGGACTTATTTCTTTCCTATTTTTACTGTTTACACTAACTTATTTAGCCTTTAAATACAAACTCCCTTTATTTAGTGCTTTAATGGTTTTAATCCTACTCTGTTTTACAACAGAAAATCTTTTAGACAGACAAGGAGGCGTTGTATTTTTTGCTTTGTTCAGTGCTTTATTCACAAAATATTACCTTCTACAAAAGAAATAACTAAAGTAAACAACAGTTTTAATTACCTTTGAATCATAAATTAAACCTATGAAAATATATCCTTTAAATACTGGAAATTTTAAATTAGATGGTGGTGCTATGTTTGGCGTAGTACCAAAATCATTATGGCAACGTACCAACCCTGCCGATGAAAACAATATGTGCGATTGGAGCATGCGTTGTATGTTGATTGAAGATGGTGATAGGTTGATGATTATCGACAATGGTATGGGTGATAAACAAAACGATAAGTTTTTTAGTTATTACTACTTGTTTGGTGATGCATCTTTAGAAGGAGGTTTAAATAAATTAGGCTTTACAGCAGATGATGTTACTGATGTATTTTTAACGCACTTGCATTTTGACCATTGTGGTGGTGGTGTTAAATGGAATAAAGACAGAACCAAATACCAAGCAACTTTTAAAAATGCTACTTATTGGAGTAATTCTCAACATTGGGATTGGGCAACACTTCCTAACCAACGAGAAAAAGCATCTTTCTTAACAGAAAACATTATTCCGATGCAAGAGTTTGGTCAGCTTAAATTTACAGACAAAGAAGGTTTTAATTATTTTGATATTTTGATGGCTAATGGGCATACTGATGCTCAGATGATTCCTCACATTAAATACCAAGATAAAACAGTTGTTTTTATGGCAGATTTATTGCCCTCTGTTGGTCATATTCCTTTACCTTACGTAATGGGCTATGATACCCGCCCATTATTGACTATGGATGAAAAAGGGAAGTTTTTAAAAGAAGCTGCCGATAAAGAATATATTTTGTTTTTAGAACATGATGCTGCAAACGAATGTTGTACTGTTCAGCATACCGAAAAAGGAGTTAGAGTTAAAGACACCTTTAGGTTTGATGAGTTATTTAAATAGTTCCCCTTTATTTGATGTTAGTAGTTTGAAGTTATTTATATGATAAAATTAAAAATCAATGTCAGTTCGAGTAAGTCCTTTTTTAAGGACTTGTATCGAGAACGCATTATTTTTAAAAAATTCATTGTTCTCGATACAATTTCGTTTAAAAAAAACAAAATCACTCGAACTGACATACATTTGAAACTAATCACATTACTTTTCTTTTCCCTTTTAACCTTTAACTCGTTTGCACAGTCTTCCGATTTTATTTTTGAAGGAACAACACCTTTTAGAATTTCAATTAATAAGGTAGTACAAGAAAACCAATACAGTACATCTTTAAAAATCACCAACTTACAAGGCGAAAAGCACTATAACATTAAAGTTGAATTTGAAAATGACACTACTTTTATTCAGCAAACTGAATACATTTTAGACAATGGTTTTGCCTATTATTACCAAGTAAGTAAAACAACTTTAGCACTCCATAAAATAGTGCCTAACCAATTGATTAAAACAGATACTAATCAAATGGTATTTGCCTACACCAATAATCCAAGCCTTATTATAGACAGCATACCTACTGATACGCTTGTACAAAAAGATACTGCTTACCTCCCTCCTTTTGCTAATTATTTTAAAATGGATAATTACACGGGTAAAATTGCTTGTGCTTGGCCAATAAAAGCTGAAGCATTAACAGAAATAAAAGCAGCAATTAATACACAAACCTTAGAAGATAGTAAACTTGATATTGCTAAAGAAAAAACACAGTATATAGATTCTCTTTGCATTACTGTTAATCAATTAAGAGAAGTACTTCTTCTTTTTGAATATGAAGAAACCAAATTAGATTATGCCAAATTTGTTGCTCCTCATATTTTTGACATCGACAACATTGGTAAGCTCAATGATGTGTTTGATTTTGAAAATAGTATTGATGAAATTAAATTAATTATTGGCATATAAGTTGTAATCTGAACCAAAATTTAAAACCAAAACACATGAAAAAAGCTTTTTTAATTTTAAGTATAATTGCAATTAGTGGAAATTTATTCGCTCAAAATTGCAACGCAATATTCTTCAATCAAAATGGAGAAAAATTTCAAGTAGTATTAAACGGCATATTACAAGATAATGACTACCTAACTAATGTAAAAATTACAGGTTTAAAATTTGAAGGAAGTTATAAGGTTTCTATCATTTTTGAAAACCAACTAATTCCTAAGCTAAATAAATCTATTTACTTGATGGATAACAATACTGAATATACTTTCATCATCAAAAAAAATAAAAAACAGAATTATGTATTACGTACTATGAGTTTTGTTTCTATTGATCAAGCTACACCTACCCCTTCTCAATCTATTATTACTTACACTACAATAGCGCCAACACCTCATATTTCAACTACCACAACAACCACTTCTACTACAGTTAACTCTTCAAATGTAAATAATCAAGAAAACGTTGCTATCGGAATGAATGTTAATGGTGTTGCTATGAATGTAAATGTTAACGTAAATGATGGAGGAATGAATACAGATGTTAATAGTAGTACGTCTACTAGCTATTCGGAAACAACAACAACTTCTACTACTTATAGTAGTGGTATGAATACCGAACCCGTTGGTAACACTGTGTTTATTGAAAACCATTACGTAATGAATGGATATAACGGACCTGTTGGTTGCCCTTACCCTATGAGTGATACTGACTTTTCTGCAGCAAAAAAATCAATTAGCAGTAAATCATTTTCTGATAGCCGCTTAACCATAGCGAAACAAATAACTCGCAACAACTGTTTAACATCAGAACAAGCAAAGCAACTTACCAAGTTATTCGATTTTGAAAGTGTAAGATTAGAATATGCTAAATTTGCTTATGAACATACTTTTGATTTAGGAAATTACTATAAAATAAACGATGCTTTTGATTTTGAATCAACTATAGAAGAACTAAACAGTTACATTGAATCAAAATAAGTATTATAAATAATAAATAACTTTGTTGTACGTTATTTTTATAGCAACTTCAAAACTTGCAATATGAAAAATTTAATTTTCCTTATTTTAATTGCTATTTCTACACTTTCTTTTGGCAGAACAACTTACGCTTACGAAGATAGAAGTACTGACAAATCTCTTGGTGAAACCACTTTTGGAGTAAGATCTACCGCAAGCCTATTTAGCTCAAGTGGTAACTACGTAGGTATAGGTGCTGGTTGGCAAATTCGATTTAGATTATCAGAAAATTTAAACTCAGAATGGTTTGCCGATTGGATAGTAACAGATTTAGATGGTTTAGGAGCAAGGTATGATGCACATATCGGAGAATCTATGTTAATTTATCCTGGTCGTCAGGTTTTAAAAGCTGGTAGATTTACCCCTTATATTTTAGGTGGTTTTTGTGGCGATTACACACAAATAAAATCGAACACTTATTTTAATGATTTAACTAAAGGGTATGAAAAAAAAGCTAAAGAAAGGTGGAGTTTTGCCACTCAATTAGGCTTGGGAACGCACTATAATTTTACCGATAAATTTGACATCTCGTTTAATGCTCAATACGTATTACATTTTGGAAAAGATCTCCACAGCGAAATAGAAACAAATAGTTTAGGTGAAGATTATTTACACATTCATGAAGAAACTGGTGGAGGATTAGAAGGTCATTTCTTTTTTACCATTAGTGCTAACTTTAAACTTGCAGACTTAATTAGATAAGCCATGAAACGATTCATCATTTTCTCCTTATTGCTCCCTTTCTCTTTGTTTGCTCAAGAAGAACAACTTGCAAGTGTTTCTTATTCAGCAATAGAGACTTTTCCAACAACACCTGCTACTTTTAAAAGAATGCTAATTCCTAGCAATCAATTTATTGATAAAGGTTTATTAAGTATGAAAGGTACTTTAGCAGTAGGATTCCCCTCTGCTTATGCTGGAACAAATATGTATGTAAGTGGAAACTTGGAATATTATCTTCAAAAAAATATTTCTTTTAGAAGTGGACTTTGGGTATTTTTAGGAACATCTGGTGCTGATGATGTTTTTAAACAAAACAGCACCTTATTTACTGGTTTTTATTTCCATCCAAAAACCAACAACCATTTAGATCCTTACATTGGTTTAGAACCAGGTTTTAGTTGGACACAATTAAAGGCTCCTGATACAGATGAAAACACGATAATTGATCCTACGCAAATTTCTAACTACCCCAGTGTTGCTTCTCCAGTTGTTTCTGGAACAATAGGTATTAATTATTATGCCTCTAATTTTGCTCACTTATTTATTGAGGCAAAATATATGGCAGGAACACATGTTTCTGATATTGAAAGTGTTTCTTTAAACGAATTGAGAATTGCTTTTGGATTTGGGTTTAATATTTGGGCGATAAAGAAAAAACAGTAGTAATATCAAAATCTATTATCGCCATCTAACAAACCTCCTAAACCACCTAAGATACTTCCTTCTCCTTTTTGTTTGCCACCATAATTTGGTGCTGAAGCCATAACTCTATCTGCTAACCTACTAAAAGGTAAAGATTGTATCCAAACTCTTCCTGGACCAGAAATTTCTGCAAAGAAAACCCCCTCTCCTCCAAATAAAGTATTTTTAATTCCTCCAACAAACTTGATATCATAACGAATATTTTGTGTAAAACCTACCAAACAACCCGTATCAACTTTTAAAGTTTCTCCTGCTTGTAATTCCTTTTCTACAATTGTTCCTCCAGCATGTACAAAAGCCATTCCGTCACCTTCTAATTTTTGCATGATAAAACCTTCACCACCAAAAAAAACCAACACCTAACTTTTTCTGAAATTCAATCCCTATAGAAACGCCTTTAGCTGCACATAAAAATGCATCTTTCTGGCAAATAATTTTGTTTCCAAATTTTGTTAAATCAACCGCAAATATTTTACCAGGAAAAGGTGCCGCAAATGAAGCGTGATGCTTGTTGCTCCCCATATTGATATAAGCAGTCATAAAAAGGCTTTCTCCAGTTAGCAAACGTTTCCCAGCAGAGAAAATCTTTCCCATCAAGCCTTCATCTTCCTTACTGCTATCTCCAAAAATGGTGTTCATCTGAATGTTACCATCCATATACATTAAACTTCCTGCTTCTGCAATAACTGTTTCTTGAGGGTCTAACTCAATTTCAACACACTGCATGTCGTCTCCAATTATCTTGTAATCTATTTCATGTGTGCTCATAATTATATATTTTTAATCCTCTAAATTCTTAAAAATTTCTGAAAACTCCTCCCAAAACTCGTGTAAACCTGTCATCCTTTTTTCGAAAAACTGAAACGTTTCTTGCCACTTATCTTTGTTATAAATACTAACATTGGGCAATTCCATATACATCCTGCTAATAGGCTGTTGAAACTTATTAAAAGCATCCTCTTCCCATATCATTTTATTGTCAACATGATTATTGAGCATAGTTTTTAATTCTAAAAATTGCTCATAAAATAACGCTCTAATTCCATCATCTTGATGTTGCAATTCAATAGCGAAATAAGCTTTTTTAGGATCTATTTGTAACCTAAAATATAAATCTTTGATATTGGTTTTATAATTTACCCACTTTACCCTACCGTAACGGACATTGTGCTTTTTCATATAAACACCAAAACTGGTCCAAAACTCAGTATTAAAATTCTTCTTTTCTTCTTTTGTAAACATAGTGCAAATATAGTGATGAGAATCGAGTGTTGGGTGGTGTGTTTTTAAAATCTTATTTTTGTTTTTGATAAAATATAAAACTATGAAAATCATCTCTTGGAACTTAAATGGAATTAGAGCCGTTGCTAAAAAAGGCTTAATGGATAAAATTGAAACAATGAATCCTGATGTGATTTGTTTTCAAGAAACCAAAGCTCAAGATGATCAAGTTGCTGAAGTGTTGAAAGAGTTAAATGGTTTTCATTTTTATTCTAATTCGGCTGTAAAAAAAGGGTATTCGGGTACTGCTATTGTTTCTAAAAAAGAACCTATAAGTGTAAAATCTGATATTGGTATTGAAGAACACGACCAAGAAGGACGAGTTTTAACGGCTGAATTTGATGATTATTTTGTGACTACTGTTTATACGCCTAACTCTAAAAATGATTTATCGCGTTTAGCAGACAGACAGAATTTTGATGCTGCTTTTTTAGCTTATTTAAAAGAGCTAGAAAAATCTAAACCTGTTATTGTTTGTGGAGATTTTAATGTTGCACATAAAGACATTGATTTAGCAAGACCAAAACCAAACTACAATAAAAGTGCTGGTTTTATGCAAGAAGAAATTGATGGAATGGACAATTTTACCAATGCAGGTTTAATAGATACTTTTAGAGCTTTACATCCTGAAAAAACGGAAGCTTACAGTTGGTGGAGTTACCGTGGTGGAGCAAGAGATAGAAATGTTGGCTGGAGGATTGATTATTTTTTAATGAGCGAGAGCTTAAAACCTCAGCTTAAATCGGCTAGTATCTTAAGCGATATGCATGGTTCAGATCATTGTCCGGTAGAGATTGAATTGAAGTAGTAATAGCTAAGGTTTGTCATCCCGATTGAATTTCGATTTTTCATCGAAAGGAACAGAGGGATCTTTTAAAATTTAAATTATAAATTCAAAAGATAGCTCTACAAAAGCTTATTCTCGATACATTTCTCGTTCCTCGAAACACTCGAATGGACAGCTTTTTTTTTCGTTTAATCAATACTTTACCAAACGTTTAAAGCTATTTTGATTTACTTTAACCACATAAATTCCTTTAGGAAAATCGGAAATAGTAATTACAATAGATTTTGAGTTTGTATTATCTATCTGTTTTAAAACTTTACCATCAACACTATAAATACTTACTGAATAAATAGTTGCTGAAGCATTAATAGTAATAAAATCATTACTTGGGTTAGGATACAAATTAAAAGCGTTAGGCTTAGTAATTTCTTTCACACTTACTTCTAACAAATCTAATATAGAATCTGCTTTACAAGCATTAGGTATTCCATAACCCATTAAACTATCAGGACTTAAATATTGATGACCACTTTGCCTTACAGCTTCAACAACCTCAAGCATTGTTAAATTTGGATGAGATTGAATTAGACAGGCTACCATACCACAAACCAATGGGGATGAAAAGGAAGTTCCGTTGCAACGCCTAATCGTTCCATCGGTATCTACACAAAAACCATTACTACCCACTGCGGCTACATCAGGTTTAACACGTCCATCAGCCGAAGGTCCAATAGAAGAAAAACTAGCTCTTATATTATTTCCATCAGTGGCACCAACACACAAAATACTATCAGCATCACAAGGTGTTCCTATAAAATCAGGACCTCGATTTCCTGCAGAAGAAACAATTAATAAACCTTTACTTGTTGCTACCTGAATACCTTTGGCAGCAATAGTTGTTCTGCCATCCATATCGGCATAAGCATAATCGCCTTCTAAAGTATCAAAAGTTACATACCCTAAAGAAATATTTACCAAGTCTGCACCAACAGAATCGGCACGTTCTAAGCCTCTTACTAAATCAAACTCTTCTTCATGTACTTCTCTACTAACATCTTCGGTAATGTATAAACACAAATTAACATGAGGAGCCGAACCAATAAAATTAGTTTGATTACCCGCAATTACTGAAGAAACCCAAGTACCATGAAAATGTTTTTCATAAACATTGGTATCATTATCAATAAAATCATACTTGTCTATAACTCTATTTTGTAAGTATAAAGAGTCAAACGCTAAAATGGTATCCATACCTTGAAACCCTGCATCAATTACTGCCAACAATACATTCTCTCCTAAAAAGCCTTTATCGTGCATACAATCAACTCCTATCTGGGTGTTTTGTATAAAAGTACTATCATAAGGAAGTGTTTTTTGCTGATTGAGCTCTTCTAATGCTTTAAACTTATCGTTTTTATAAATTTTACCTGTTTCTAGCATTTCTATTTTTTGCACAAAAGAAAAATCTGCTATCTGTTGAGCGCTATAAGTAGTTTCGAACACCACAGCATTTAGCCACTTGGATTTTTTAACAACTTGTCCTACTTCGTTTAGCTGATTAATGTAATTGGGATTAACAGGGAAATCTGAATGACTAAAAGCTACGTTGTTTTTAGTATGATTGTGTATAGCGCGCTCACTCAACACATCTTCAATGTTTAAATACTCTTGATTGCCTTTATCAGACAAGTAAACCAAATACCGATTTTGAGCTGTTAAAAATGAGGCTAAAAAAATTAAAAAGAAAAGTGCTGTTATTTTTTTCATGTTTGAAAATTAAGAAGTTTAAAGCATAAAAAAAGTCTTACCAATTGGTAAGACTTTTTAAATCAACTATATTCTGATTTTAAAATTCTTTTAATGCATCTCTGTAAGCAAACAAATCTTGTTTGTTATCTGCATTTTTTCTATCTAACATTAATGACAATAAGTAATCTACACTTTCTACTCTATCCTCATCAGACTCTATAGTACTGTAAATCATTTCTGGTTCATCTCCTTCTTCAGCATCTTCTGCAGCAAAACCTTCTTCTGGAGGTAATGGAATAGAAAATGTTTTTTCTTCTTCTAAATGTTCGTAAACCAAACGAGAAACTTTAACCACCGTTGGATCTTTCTCCTCTAAAGCACAAGGTCTGATAGCTTTAAACCCTTCAATTAATGCATCTACCTTTAAACCATCTTTAATTAAGCCCTTTTGTAGTTTTACAATTATTTTATTTCCTTCGATACTTTCCATAGTGTAATTTATTAGACTGCGAATTTATCATTCTTTATTTAATTATGCTAAGGCAAATCTTACTTTTTTAAAATAATAGTATAAAGATTAATCTTAAAAAAGAAATTAGGTTCGTCATTGCGAAAATTATAAACGTTAGTGCTTTAATTTGAAGCAATCTCATCTTTATAGTTAGATTGCTTCATTATGGAATTTACCCTGAGGAACTCGAAGGGCTGCTTTCCATTCTTCGTAATGACGTAGTCTCTTGTTTTTTTTATACTATCTAAAAATATTTTTACTTTTTAGTACCAATATGCCTTTTTTCTTAATAGATTTGCAGCCGTTCAATAAAAACACATTGAACAAATACAGAGAAGTGGCCGAGTGGTTTAAGGCGCACGCCTGGAAAGCGTGTATACAGCAATGTATCGGGGGTTCGAATCCCTTCTTCTCTGCAATATTAAAGTGGCTTTCAGAAATGTTAGCCACTTTTTTATTTAGGATAACTAAGTGAAATACATTCCTATCTAATGTTTAAAAATTAAATAGCCTTACCAACAATTATAAGGAACATTCTATTTTTTTAAAACTAAAGGTATCATTACATTTGCCCAAAATGGAGAAAAAAGAAAAATCTGACATGTCGTTTTTACAACACTTAAATGTGTTAAGGTGGCACCTTGTACGTTCTACCATTGCTATATTAGTATTTGCAATTGTAGCTTTTTCATTTAAATCTATTTTATTTGACGACATTATTTTAGCACAAAAAAATGATGACTTTTGGACCTACCAACTATTTTGTAAAATATCAGAATTATTAGGTAGAGGTACAGATTTATGTATGGGCGAAATTCATTTTAGCCTTATCAACATTACTATGAGTGGTCAATTTACGCTACACATTGTCACCTCTATTGTTGCAGGGTTAATAATGGCTTTCCCTTATTTGTTATTCGAAATTTGGCGTTTTATCTCCCCTGCTCTGCAAAATTCTGAACGTAATTATGCCAAATGGTTAATTTTTGCAGGGTCAATATTATTTGCTATCGGTATTCTTTTCGGTTATTACTTTATTTCTCCCCTATCCATACAATTTTTAGGTAATTATAAAGTTAGTGAAATGGTAGAAAATCAAATTACATTAAGTTCTTTTATATCTACCATAACAACAATTACTTTAGCATGTGGCTTGGTATTTCAGTTGCCTTTATTGGTTTACTTTTTAGCTAAATTAGGATTGATTACTCCCGAGTTTATGCGTAAGTACAGAAAACACGCAGTAGTAGTTACTTTAATTTTATCAGCTATTATTACACCGCCAGACATATCTAGTCAAATACTATTAACAATACCTTTATTGTTTTTGTATGAGATGAGTATTTTTGTTTGTAGAGTAGTTGTAAAAAATGAAGCTAAATAAAAATGTACCTTTAACTTATGAAACTTAGGGCAGAAAATATCAAAAAGAAATACGGTAAACGAGAAGTTGTTAAAGGTGTTTCTATAGAAGTATCTCAAGGAGAAATTGTTGGTTTATTAGGACCTAATGGTGCAGGAAAAACTACTTCTTTTTATATGATTGTAGGTTTAGTACAACCCAATGGTGGAACAGTTTATTTAGATAACGAAGACATTACCAAGCTCCCAATGTACAAAAGAGCTCAATTAGGTGTTGGTTATTTACCTCAAGAAGTTTCGGTGTTTAGAAAACTAAGTGTGGAAGATAATATTTCTGCCATTTTAGAATTGATGGACCTTACTAAAGAGGAACAAGCAGCGAAACTAGAAGAGTTAATTGAAGAATTTAGTTTAGGGCACGTTAGAAAAAATCTTGGTCACAATCTTTCGGGAGGAGAAAAAAGAAGAACTGAAATTGCTAGAGCATTAGCTTCAGATCCTAAGTTTATATTATTAGATGAACCCTTTGCTGGTGTAGATCCTATTGCTGTAGAAGATATCCAAAGCATTGTAGCCAAATTAAAAGAAAAAAATATAGGTATTTTAATTACCGATCATAACGTGCAAGAAACATTAAGCATTACTGATAGAGCTTACTTGCTTTTTGAAGGTGCGATATTAAAATCTGGTACTGCAGAAGATTTAGCTGCTGATGAGCAAGTACGAAGAGTTTATTTAGGACAGAATTTTGTACTTAAAAGAAAAGATTTCAGTTCTAAGAAAAAGTAGTTGATACTTTTCGTTAGTTGCACATAGTCTCCATTGTCCAAGTATTGATAAAAACTTCTTTTAAAGTAATATCCCCCATTTTCTTTTCAAAAGTTTCTACTTTTCCTGGTATCAAATAATAGAACCCTTTCATATTTTTATAGTAACGCAACATTAGTTTCTTACAACTAATACTTGTTCCCCTTGCAGCGTATATTTGTATAACTGCCATCCTTTGCCCTGTTGAAACAACTTTATAACTATCAAAAAAAAGTTTTTTTTCTGTCAACTTTTTTTCTTCAATCATTAATAACTCATCAGTATGTAAAAAGCCCATTGTTCTTTTTCCTGATTTTAAAAACACCATATACATTTGCACCAACTGTGTTGCTTGCATGAGCTTAGGCACATAAATTTCGTCACTTTCAAATTTATGTTTTGAGGGGGTAATAACTTCTTTTTTTGTTTGAGAAAACAAATTACTCCCTAGTAAAAAAACAAGAAACAGTAGAGAAGTGATTTTCATAACATTTTATCCTTTTTTTGTTAAATATTGCGACAAACGAAGTCTTTTTTATAATTTTTTGATAAAAAATACACTTAATTACGCATTTTACAAAAACCAAACCAAAGATATTATTTTTAATGAATTTTTAAAACTATTCGTTAACATTTTATTAGGAAGCTAAAAAAGTAACTTACCTTTATCAATAAAAACAAGTAACTTCGCTTTATTCTAATTTTTGTTTAGGATAAAACACCTTAAAAGGTAACAAGTAACATTCATCTCCTAAAACCGAAATTAATATCTCTTTGAAACATAATTTTATATTCCGATTATGAAAAAAATTATATTATCATTTGTAATATCCTTTGTGGTTTCATTTTCTCTATATTCACAAAACGAAAGTGGAATTGTAGGTATCAATAGATCAACAAGCCCATTTGACTATTTTCTTGGAAAAATAGATTTGAATAATAGTCAAATAAGTAATATATCTAATACTCCTCTTTCAGGGTTTGGAGGCTTTGGTAGTCAATATTCTCCCGCAATAGATCCTATAGGCAATAGATATTTTATAATATCTAATTCAACACTTTTCATTATAGACATAAACACTGGAGTAGTTTTAAATACTTACGCTATAAATGTGGATGACTTATGGTATATGCAGTACAACATTATGGATAGTACTTTATATGCAATTAACAGAACAACTAGTCCATTCGAATATTTCCTAGGAAAAATAGATTTAAATAATGGCCAAATAAGTAATATATCTACGGCTCTACCTCCAAGTTTTGGCTCATTTGGCGGTCAATATTCTCCAGCTATAGACCCAATAGGTAATAGATATTTTATAGTATCTAATTCAACACTTTTTATTATTGATCTTAGCACTGGAGTAGTTTTAAATACTCACAATATAAATATAGATGACTTATGGTATATGCAATACAACATTATGGATAGCACTTTATATGCAATTAACAGAACAACTAGTCCATTCGAATATTTCCTAGGAAAAATAGATTTGAATAGTGGTCAAATAAGTAATATATCTAATACTCCACTTTCAGGATTTGGAGGGTTTGGAGGTCAATATTCTCCAGCTATAGACCCAATAGGTAATAGATATTTTATAGTATCTAATTCAACACTTTTCAGTATAGATATAAACACTGGAGTAGTTTTAAATACTTCCACTATAAATGTGGATGACTTATGGTATATGCAATACAATTATAACGACAACCAAAAAAATGCAGACAATGATAGTTTAATAGTCATCCCAAATGTTTTTACACCCAACCAAGATGGGCTCAACGATTTATTTAAGCCTACTGTGGGAAAACACATAAGCTCTATTAAAACAACCATCTATAATCGATGGGGAATTTTAACATATAAATCAAATAGTTTAAACGAGGGTTGGGATGGTCGTACAACTGCTGGAATCAAGGTTTCTGAAGGAACTTATTTTTATATTATTGAAACCACCAGTAAAGAAAATGGAAATTCAATTACTTACAAAGGAGCATTAACCTTAATCCGATAACCTTTGAATGCAACCACAAAAACGCTATATATCATATTAAAACGTAAAAAAAAGGATCGTTAAGCTTAACGAAATAAAAATTTAATTAAATATGGGATTTGGCTTTAATTTATTTGTATTTCCAATATTAGCAATTGTTTTTGGAGCTTATCTTTTATATACAATAGTCAGAATTATTCTTGCTATTATTAATAAAGATAAACAGACTATTATTAGACTTTTTAAAAACTGGGGAATTATTGGCGCTATAATTATAGGTATACCTCTCTTTTTTACGCTAATAAAGCCACTGACATCTAAAATGATTGTTAATGAAAACGACACAAGAGGGAAATATGTTATTGACCGAGAAATGTTTTCAGGAAAGCAGGCCGATTGGCAATACAATCATTTTCGTTTCGAAATTACTAATAATGACATTTTTTTATTTCACATAACTAAAACTAAACCACTATGGACTGAAAGTCCATAGGTTTCTTAAAAGGCGACTGAAAGTCGCTCCCCCCACTCTCTACTCCAATATAAAGTCTGAGTTATTGTTGTCATTAGGTTTTCTATGATGCTC
>Ga0256845_1001929_pt1 | contig 15853 bp, 16 predicted proteins | sample RiftiametaG_FD_189101 | JGI IMG/M metagenome (GOLD analysis project Ga0256845, IMG submission 189101) | Tube worm associated microbial communities from hydrothermal vent at the East Pacific Rise, Pacific Ocean - Riftia | ecosystem: Host-associated > Annelida > Integument > Unclassified ...
TAGCCAAAGCATTTTGGCCAATCAGGACATCCCATTCCAGAACCAGTCATCCTTACCACAGAACCAGCTAGAAAAATTACATACACAGAAATAAGTGCTGTTTTTACAAGTAGTGGGAAGTGTTTTTTCATTTTAACTGATAAAAAACCATCTATTTGAGCAGAATCGAAACCGATTATGAAGTTTTCGACTTCGTTCAAACAGACAGTTAAATAGGTATTATTATATTACGCTTTTTTATCTGCGCAACAAGCTTTTTTACAATCTGGCTTGCATGTTTTTTTTGCGTCTTTCTTATCACAAGAAGCTCCTTTTTTACAGTCTTTCTTATCACAATCTTTTTTGTCACAAGATGCTCCTTTCTTACAATCCTTTTTATCTTTACAGTCAGCGTCTTTTTTACAGTCTTTTTTGTCTTTACAACCAGCTTCTTTACATTCTTCTTTCGTCTTATGATCACATTTTTTACCGTCTTTATCACAAGATTTTTTATCTGTACAACAAGGTTTTTTACAATCAGGACCACAGGTTTTAACTTCTTTGTCAGTTTCGGTAACTTTGTATAAATCACCACCTCCAATGCTTTCTACATATGCCATTACTTCTTTTTTAGAAATTTTAGCAGCATCAAATTTTACGGTTGCTAAACTGTCTTTAAACGAAACTTTTGCAGAAGTAATACCTTCTTTTTTAGACAATTTAGATTCAATTGTTTTTGCACAACCAATTTCACAGGTCATCCCAGAAATGGATAAGTTTACTTTTTGAGTAGTTATTGCGGCTTTATTAGCATCTGTTTTTTTTGCATCATCTTTACAAGATGTTAGCATAAATAGTGCTAATACAGCTATTGATACAATTTGTTGAATTTTTTTCATTGATTTTAATTATTGATTTATTGTGCAAACTTATCAATAAATTTATTGAGAATCATTCTTTTATCCGATTTTTGTTGCAAATTCGCAAATTAATTATGGAGACTCAGCAAAAAAAATGGATATATTTAATAGTTCTTTCTCTAATTTGGGGAAGTTCTTTTATATTGATTAAAAAAGCTCTTATAGGCTTAACACCAATACAATTAGGTGCTCTTCGGATGTTGATTACGGCTGTTTTCTTACTGATGATAGGTTTTAAAAGCATTAAAAGAATCCAAAAAAAACATTGGCCTTATATTGTTTATACAGCAGCTCTTGGAACCTTTTTTCCTGCGTTTATGTTTGCTTATGCTATTAACGGAATAGATAGCTCTATAGCGGCGATTCTGAATTCTTTAACACCTTTTAATACTTTTATTTTTGGATTTTTGTTATTCGGATTTACTTTTAAAAAGAAACAATTAATCGGAATTTTAATCGGTTTGATAGGAACAATTATTCTAATTTTAAAAGGTGCAGAGTTAAATCCAGATCAAAATTATTGGTATGCTATTTTAGTAATTGTTTCTTCTGTTGGATATGCTTTTAATGTAAACATTGTAAAAAAACATTTGCACGATTTAGATGCTTTGGCTATTACCACAGGTAATTTTTTATTATTAATTATTCCTGCTTTATTAGTATTGGTTTTCTCTGGATTTTTCTCTACGTTCGAAATCAATGAAACCACTACTACATCTTTAGGCTATATTGTTGTTTTGTCTGTTATTGGAACAGGAATAGCCAAAGTAATGTTTAATAATTTGGTACATATTTCTACTCCCGTATTTTCATCTTCAGTAACTTATTTAATTCCGATTGTAGCTGTTATGTGGGGTATTATTGATGGGGAAAAATTAAGTTTTATGCAACTTTTTGGTGGCGGAATTATTTTACTTGGTGTTTGGTTGGTAAATAAAGCGAAGTAGTTTTTAGCGAAAAGAAAAAAGCCAAAAGTAAAATAATATTGTTTTACTTTTGGCTTTTAATTAGTAGCTAGTTCTTAATCGCTATTCGCTACTTGTTAAATTTACCTACTCAAAATCTTTATCAGAAACACCTTCGTTAATTTTTATTTCTTTGGCGATAAATTCCATTTTCATAGGTCCCATTTTTTGAATCATTTTATGAGGAAATTTCACACCATTTACTTCTTTGTAATCAGTAAACTCAATAGGAATTTTCATTTCTTTTCCACCAGGTCCTTTAGCTGTTGTAACTACTTTTACTCTTAATCCTGAAGCGATGTCATAGAAAACCTCTGTATCTCCAGAAACAATTACATATGCATTTTTTCCGTTTAGAGGTTCAATCCTTTTTAAAGTTCCGTTTGCATACGCTAAATCAGCAAAAGGAGCTGTTTTAGTTTTTGCATTTTCTAACTCTTTTCCTTCAATATTTTTACGTTGACCTCTAGCTTCAGAATATCCTTTTGCACCATCAAAAACACTTTTTTGCATTACATTTCCCATAACGGTAACAATTACAGCTTCTTTATTCGGAGCCGCTTGTTTTGTTTGTAAGTTAACAGCCATTCCTTGTACGGTTGCATTAGAAGTAATGAAAACAGTTTTAATTTTAGATACTTTGTCTTTCCCTCCAATGGCTTTAAAATAAGCATCTACAACGGTTTTTGCGGTAACTCCTGCAGGAATTGGTAAACTCATTTTTGGTTTTGTTGTTGGGTTACCAAACGTATCGAAATAATTAATTTTATAATCTCCTTTTTCAAGATTTTTTAAAACATCAATTCCTTTTCCCGTGATGATGATTCTTGCTTTATCGCCTTTAAAATATTTAATGGCCGCATTTTGCACATCATCAATAGTAACTGCATTGATATTTGCTAAGTAATTTTCGTAAAAATCAGTAGGCAAATTATACATAGCAATGTTTAAAGCATACCGAGCAGCTGTTGTAGGTTTTTGTACATTCATTACAAAAGAGCCGATGTATTTTGCTTTGGCGTTTTTTAACTCTTCCGCAGATACTTTTTGATAACGAATTTTAGTAATTTCTTTTTGCATCTCTACTACAGAACTGTCTGTTACTACATTTCTAACACTTGCAGTAGCTTTAAAAACCCCTGCATATCTGCTTTGACTAACCCCTGAGTATGAACCGTAGGTGTATGCTTTATCTTCACGCAAATTCATAAATAAGCGAGCAGTACCACCACCACCTAAAATAGCGTTTGCTAATAAAGCTGCGTAATAATCTTTATCACCTAGAGTTAAATCGATATTGTTTGCTACTGCAATTTCTGATTGCACTGCGTTTGGCATGTTAATAAAGTCGATTTCTGTACGTGTTACATTTTGTGGTTTTACAACATTAGTTGCAGGAATAGTTCCTTTTTTCCAGTTTCCAAATAATTTTTTTACTAACTTTTTGGTAGCTTTCGTATCGATATCTCCAACAATTACCAAGTACGCATTGTTTGGCTTGTAATAAGTATTGTAATTATTTTTTACATCTTGTAACGTAATATTTTTTACCGTTTCTTTGGTTGTAAATTCTCCAAAAGGATGATTTTTACCATAAATCAAAGCGCCTTCTACTCTACGAGCAATATTGGTAACACTTTTTTCTCCGGATTTTAATCCGTCTAAAGTAACTTTAACTTCTTTATCAAACTCTTCTTGTGTAAAATGAGAATTTTTAACACCATCTGCCATTAATCCTAAGATTTCTGGAAAATATTTTGTTAGTGATCTTGCTGATGCGCCTCTTCTATGAAAGAAAACATTGGCACCTAAAAAATCTACTTTTTCGTTGAATTCATCTTTGGTAATGTTTTGAGTTCCTCTACCTAATAAACTTCCCATCATACTAGATAAACCAGTTTTTGTTCCTTCAGAAAAAGGTTTGTTGTCTATTGTTAAACTTGCTGATGCTCTAGGTAATTTATGGTTTTCTACCATAATTACTTGCAGTCCGTTTTTAAGTGTAAAGGTTTTTACTTTACCTAATTTCACTTTTGGTGCTGGCCCTGGTTTTGGTTGTATGCTTCTATCTATTTGTGCAGTTGCCGTAAACGACATTGCTATGAAGGCTATAAATGCTATGAGTTTTATTTTCATTGTTTTCTGTTTTTAGCTAAAAGAGATTCCTTTTTTTAGATTTAAAAAAAAAGAATCAATTTGTGATTGTTATTTCTTTTTTGGTAAATATTCTAATACCAATCGCTGATTTGGATTGAGGTATTTTTTAGCAACGGCTCTAATTTCTTCTCTTGTTATAGAGCGATAAATGTTAATTTCTGTATTAATTAAATTAGTATCACCATATAACACATGGTATTTAGCTAATGAGTTTGCAATACCTTCTGCACTAGAATTAGCGTTTACAAAATTATTTTCGAATTTATTTTGTAGTTTTTGATACGCTTTTTCTGAAATTAAATCTGTCTGAATGTTTACAATCTCTTCGTCCATTTCTTTGGTTAAACTCGTTAATGAATTTTCACCTTGTGGCAATCCATAAATAATGTACATTCCGTAATCTTCTTGACTAAAGTTAATTGCGCCAACTTGAAGTGCCATTTTCTTTTGATCCACTATTTTTTTATATAAGATAGAACTTTTACCACTACTTAAATAAGAAGAGATCATATCTAATACACGCGCTTCTCTTGTTTTCATAGAAGGTGTTCTGTACGCACTCATAATAGCAGGAATCTGAATATTTGCATCAAAAGCTTGTGCATTTATTTGTTTTGTAATTGGATCTTCTTTGGTAAAAGAACGTACAATGTTTTTCCCTCTTGGAATAGAACCAAAATAATCTTGCACCATTTTTTTTGTTTTGCTGATATTTATATCTCCAGCCACTACAAGTGTTGCGTTGTTTGGCACGTAGAATTTTTTATTAAATGCTAAAAATTCTGCTAAAGAAGCATCATCTAAATGTTTCATTTTACCAATGGTAGTTCCTTTATAAGGATGTTTTTTAAACACATGCTTTTTAACATTTGCTAAAAAATTACCATAAGGTTGATTGTCTACACGCAACCTTTTTTCTTCTTTAACAACTTCGTTTTGAGTATCTACACCTTTTTGCTTAATAATAGGATGCAACAATCGCTCAGATTCCATCCATAAACCTAATTCTAAATTATTTGACGGAAAGACTTCGTAGTAATAGGTTCTGTCATCTGTAGTATTGGCGTTGTTTTTACCTCCGTTAGAAGAAACGATTTTAAACCATTCTCCTTTTTTAATATTGGCAGTACCTTCAAACAATAAATGTTCAAAAAAGTGCGCCATTCCTGTTCTATTTGGCTGCTCATCTTTTGCACCCACATGATACATTACGGCGGTTGTTACTACTGGCGCTGAGTTATCTTGATGTAAAATAACGTGCATTCCGTTGTTTAAATCGTATTCTTCAAATTCAACCTGTTGTGCAAAAGAAATACTTGTTGCCAACAATGCCGAAGCAAGAAATAAAAGATTTTTTTTCATTGATTTTTATTTAAGTTAATTGATTATCAGACGCAATTAAAATAGATTTGTTACACTATTTTTTTTTGCACTATTTTTTGAATTGCCCCAAAGATAAAAAAAGAGTTGTTAATAAAACCGTTAAAATAGATATTTATCTCTTTGAAAAAGATAGAATTATACTGTAAAAGAGACTTTGTTATTTCTTGTAAGATAAGAAAAAATATGTATATTTGCACCCGCATTTTCAGTAAGAAAAGAGCATTAATTAAGTATAAATATACAAAATAAATAGTATGTACGCAATCGTAGAGATAGCAGGGCAACAGTTTAAAGTATCAAAAGACCAAAAAGTTTACGTTCATCGTTTACAAGGAGAAGAGGGATCAAAAGTAACTTTTGATAACGTTCTTTTAGTAGAAGATAAAGGAAATGTAACTATTGGCGCCCCAGCTATAAAAGGAGCCGCAGTAACGGCCAAAATTTTAGGTCACTTAAAAGGTGATAAAGTAATCGTCTTCAAAAAGAAAAGAAGAAAAGGATACAAAAAGAAAAATGGACACAGACAGTATTTAAGTGAGATTCAGATTGAATCTATCACTGCTTCTGGTGCTAAGAAACAAGCTACTCCTAAAAAAGAAGAAGCAAAAGCTGAGAAAAAAGAAGTCGTAGCCTCTAAAGATTTTAGCGGTATGACAGTTGCAGAATTAAAAGAAGCGGCAAAAGAAGCAGGTATCAAAGGATATACTTCTTTAAAGAAAGCTGAATTAATTGACGCATTAACTAAATAAAAATTCAATTTTAAAACCATCATATTATGGCACATAAAAAAGGAGTCGGAAGTTCGAAGAATGGTAGAGAGTCAGAATCGAAACGATTAGGTGTAAAAATATTTGGAGGACAAGCAGCTATTGCTGGTAACATTATTGTTCGTCAAAGAGGAACAACTCATAACCCAAGTGAAAACGTATATATGGGAAAAGACCATACGTTACATGCAAAGGTTGATGGTGTTGTAAAATTCCAAAAGAAAAGAGATAATAAATCATATGTTTCTATTGTTCCTTTCGAGGCTTAGAAATTAACAGATTTTACTTTATAAAAACGCTCAAACAAAGTTTGAGCGTTTTTTTGTGCTTTAAAAAGATGATAATAATTAATGTCATTGCGAGGAACGAAGCAATCTCTTTGTATCTTTGGGAAAAGAAAATCTTGGGAATCTAATAAACTATATTTTTTGAACATTCTTTATAACATACTTATTTATATCGTTTCTTTTTTATTGAAAGTAATTGCGCTTTTTAATAAAAAAATTGCTTTGTTTGTAAGTGGAAGAAACCAAACATTTCAAAAATTATCAATTCTTACAAAAAAGGATAAAATAATATGGTTCCATGTAGCCTCTTTAGGCGAATTTGAACAAGCAAGACCTATTATAGAGAATCTAAAAAAAACATACCCTTCCTTTAAAATTGTAGTGACATTTTTTTCCCCTTCGGGATATGAAATTAGAAAAAACTACGAATTGGCAGATATAGTCTGTTATTTGCCTTTAGACAGCAAACAGGATGTAAAAAAGTTTGTAAAAAAAGTGCATCCAACATTGGCAGTTTTTGTAAAATATGAGTTTTGGCCTAATTTATTAAATGAATTAAAGAGAAAGCAGGTTCCAACGATTTTAGTTTCAGGAATTTTTAGAAAAAAACAATTATTTTTTAAATTTTATGGAGGTTTTATGCGAAAATCACTCCAAGCATTTCATCACTTTTTTGTGCAAGATAATGCTTCTAAAGAGTTGTTGAAATCTATCAACTTTACAAATGCAACAGTAAGCGGAGATACTCGTTTTGATCGAGTATATCAGATTTTACAACAAGATAATTCGTTAGATTTTATAAAGGAATTTAAAAACAATCAATACACTATTGTTGCAGGAAGCACATGGAAAGAAGATGAAGAATTGTTGGTAAATTACATTAATAATATTGCTTTAGATGATGAAAAATGTATCATTGCTCCACACAATATCAACCCTAAGGAAATACAAGAACTAAAAAAAAGTATTCAAAAAAATACAGTACTTTTTTCCGAAAAATCAAGTAAAAACTTGAGAGAATATCAAGTTTTGATTATTGATACTATCGGAATTTTAACCAAAATTTATAGTACTGCAAATGCAGTTTATGTGGGTGGAGGTTTGCAAACAGGATTACATAATATATTAGAACCTGCCACTTTTGGAGTGCCAATTGTGATAGGGAATCAATATGAAAAATTTAAAGAAGCGACAGATTTAGTTGCAAAAAAAGGGTGTATTTCTGTGCAAAATAAAGAAGAGTTTTCTGCTGTTTTTAAGAAGCTAAAAGCCAATCTGAAATTTAGAAAAGAAACAGGAAATATCAATAAAACATATATTGAAAAAAATATTGGAGCAACAAAAGAGGTGATGAATTTTATCAACAGAAAATTACTTAAATGAACAAGCTAATAGACAGTTTTGGTAGGCAAATAAAATATGTGCGTTTTGCAGTAACCGATCGCTGTAATCTACGTTGCCAATATTGTATGCCTGCTCATGGAATAGAAATTGTGCCAAGAAAAGAGTTGTTAACGTACAAAGAAATGTACCGAATTATAAGAGTTTTAACTGAGCTTGGTGTAAATAAAGTACGTTTAACAGGTGGTGAGCCTTTTGTAAGAAAAGGCTTTGTAGATTTTTTAGAAATGCTATCTTTTAATGATTTGTTAGACGCTATTAATATCACTACAAATGGTGCATTAATTTCTAAATATATTACCACTCTAGAAAAGTTAAAAAAAGTAAAAAACATCAATTTAAGTATTGATAGTTTACAGGCAGAAAAATTTAATCAAATAACACGAAGAAATGTGTTTGATGAGGTGTATAAAACATTAGAAATCTTAGAAAAAAGTAGTCTAAATTTAAAACTAAATATGGTAGTGCAATCTGGTATAAATACTGATGAAATTACTGATTTTGTGTCGCTTACTAAAAACAAAAATATTGCTGTTCGGTTTATAGAAGAGATGCCTTTTAACGGAAAAGGACAGCGAAATACCAAAGAAAATTGGGATTATACAAGAATTTTAAATGAGATAAAAACCAAGTTTCATGTTGTGGAGATTATATCAGAAAAATCATCAACATCTCGTAATTTTTCTATTGAAAATCACAAAGGAACAGCAGGAATAATACCCGCTTTTACCAGAACAATCTGCGGAGACTGTAACCGAATTAGAATTACATCAACAGGATTATTTAAAAACTGTTTATTTGATGATGGCGTTTTTAATCTGAGAGATTTTTTAAGAAATGGCGCTAGTAATGATGAGTTGAAAGACTTATTTTTATCGTTGGTAAAAAAGAAACCAAAAGATGGTTTTGTAGCAGAAAAAAACAGAAAAAAAGGAAAGGTTTCTGAGAGTATGAGCACAATAGGAGGGTAAAAGAATAAAAATGATTACAGTAGAAAAGGCATTAGAAAGTATCTTAAAAAACAGACAAGATTTTGGAACAGAAGAAATTCCGTTTATAGAAAGTGTTGGACGAGTTTTAAAAGAAAATATTGTAGCCGACAGAGATTTTCCGCCATTTAATAGAGTTTCTATGGATGGAATTTGTGTTAATTTTAATCAATTTAAAAAAGGACAACGAAGTTTTGTTATAGAAGATGTGCAGCCTGCAGGAAGTGCACAAAAAACATTGCAAAACCCAAAAAATTGTTTAGAGGTAATGACAGGTGCTGTGTTGCCTAAAAATGCGTCTGCAGTAATTAGATATGAAGATGTTACGATTAAAAATGGAGTTGCAACGATAGAAGTTGACGTTATTAAGAACGGACAAAATATACACAATCAAGGGAAAGATAGAAGTTTAGGTGATATATTAATTAGAAAAAACACATTGATTTCTACTGCAGAAATAAATGTGTTGGCAACGGTTGGGAAGTTCATTGTAAAAGTAGCGAAACAACCCAAAGTAATGATTGTTTCTACAGGTGATGAGTTGGTTGAAGTAGATAAAATACCGTTAGATTACCAAATTAGAAGAAGTAATGTATATGCATTAGTATCTTTGATGAATGAGTTAAAAATAACTGTAAAAACAGCACATATTACAGATAATAAACCCGTTTTAAAACAAAAAATAAAACAGTTTTTATTAGATTTTGATGTCTTGCTTTTTAGCGGAGCAGTAAGCAAAGGAAAATACGATTTTCTGCCAGAAGTTTTAGAAGAATTAGGTGTAGAGAAACAGTTTCATAGAGTGGCTCAAAGACCAGGGAAACCTTTTTGGTTTGGACGTGTTTCTGGAACAAAAACAACTGTTTTCGCATTTCCAGGAAACCCCATTTCTACCTATGTAAATTGTTTGGTGTATTTTTATCCTTGGTATTTTAAATCGATAGAAGTAGAAAGAGAACAACAAACAGCAATGTTAATTGAAAATGTATTCTTTAAACCAGATTTAACGTACTTTTTACAAGTAGAATTATCAATCAAAAACGGGCAATTAATAGCAACGCCTATTCACGGAAATGGCTCAGGAGATTTAGCAAGTTTAATTAAAACAGACGGATTTATTCAGTTACCAAAAGGAAGAAATGAGTTTAAAAAAGGAGAGGTTTTTGAAGTGATTCGATATAGAGAATAGTATCGAGAACCGAGTGGTTTTAATGTAATTATAAAGAGACCTAAAATAAGTATCGAGAACTGAGTGAAAAATGTAAAAATGAATAACTTTACCCACATAAATAAAAAGAATCAACCAAAAATGGTCAATGTTTCTGATAAGAAAATTACCAAAAGAGTTGCCACTGCAAAAGCAACGATGTTTTTAGGAAAAGAAATGATTTCTCATTTTACAAATGATGAATTATTTACCAAAAAAGGACCTGTTTTTCAAACAGCAATTGTAGCAGGAATTCAGGCGGTAAAAAAGACTTCAGAAATTATACCGATGTGCCATCCTTTACTAATAAATGGTGTGGATATTGACATAGAAATTATTGATAAAGAAAACGTAGCAGTTTTTTGTACAGTAACTATTGAAGGAAAAACAGGTGTAGAAATGGAGGCGTTAACTGGTGTAAGCGCAACGTGTTTAACCATTTACGATATGTGTAAAAGCATTTCTCAAGAAATGATTATCAAAGAGGTGAAATTGATAGAAAAAACAGGAGGAAAATCGGATATTAACGTGCTGTAAATAATGAAAAAACATCAAAAACATACGAAACTAACTCTAAGAGATAACGATACTTTTGCTCCGAATGAAATTGCAATACTTGGAACAAAATGTGGAGTGATTGCTGATTTAGTAACGCAAATTTCTGAGCGATTGTCTGATTATAAAATTGCTTATTTTGATGCTTCTCACAGTAAAGATGTGCAGAAAAATAAGTTGTCAAACTATGTGTTTCATCACGAAGGAAATGTGCAAATTACAAGTACAGAAGCTGTAAATAAATTCAATCAACAGATTCAATTTTCTCAGTACGATTATGTGTTTATCAACGGAAACCATTACCAAGGATCTAAACAGATTTTGGTTTTAGATGCAGAAAAAGAAGCTTCAGTTTTAAAAAGATTAGATCAGTTAGGTTCGATTCAATTTGTGATAAAAATGACAGATAATTCTAAATTTTTTCCTTTTTTAGAAGAGAAATATCCGCAGATAAAAAACCTAACGTGTTATACCATTAATGAGGTTGATAAAATTGCAAATCATATTAAAAATTTAATCAAAGAAAAAATTGCACCTATAAAGGGTTTGGTGCTAGTTGGTGGTAAAAGTACACGGATGGGAACCAATAAATCGGAGTTAAATTACCACGGGAAACCACAAAAAGAGTATGTAAAAGAATTGTTAGAGAACAACAATTTACAAACGTTTTATTCGATTGAAAAAGCATCAGAAAAAGAAGAAGAAATTGCAGATACCTTTTTAAATTTAGGACCTTTTGGGGGTATTTGTGCTGCTTTTCAAAAAGACCCAAACTCGGCTTGGTTCGTTGTAGCAACCGATGTTCCTTTTGTAGATAAAAATTTGATAAGATTATTGCTTCAAAAGAGAAATTCGTCTAAAATTGCAACAACAATTAAAGGGAAAAACAAACAATTTCCAGAGCCATTAATTACTATTTGGGAACCGAAAGCGTATCCTATTTTACTGCAATATTTGGCACAAGGGTATTCTTGCCCAAGAAAAATTTTGATTAATTCTGATATAGAAATTGTAGAGGTAGAGGATAATTTTATCAGAAATATAAACACGCCAGAAGAATTTGAATTGGCTAAAAAAAATATTAAGAATAAGCGTAAATGAAGGTAACCAAAGCGGATTTTTTTAAACGCCAAACTACCTTGTTAGAAATTGGTAAAGAAGGGCAACAAAAGCTACAAAACGCTAAAATTTTGGTAGTTGGTTGTGGTGGTTTAGGAAGCCCCGTTGCAGTTTATTTGGCTTTGAGTGGTGTTGGAGAAATCCATTTAATAGATTTTGACACAGTTGATGTAACCAATTTACACCGACAAGTTTTTTATACGTTAGAAGATATTGGCAAGTCAAAATCATTTGTTTTAGCAAATTTCATCAAACAAAGAGCACCGTTTACAAATGCAACTTTTTCTACAAAATCAGTAACCAAAGAAATGGTTTTAGCATTGGTTTCTCAATTTGATATTATTGTAGATGGAACGGATAGTTTGCCTACAAAATATTTGTTAAATGATGCTTGTGTACTAAAAAACAAGCCTTTAATATATGGTTCTTTGTATAAGTTTGATGGTTATGTTGCGACGTTTAATGTGTTGCAAAAAGACGAAAATTACAGCACAAATTTAAGAGATGCTTTTCCTAAAATAGCAACAGATATTCCTAATTGTTCAACAATAGGTACGTTAAACCCAATTGTAGGAATCATTGCAATGCAACAAACCAATGAGGTTGTAAAATTGATTACGGGTGTTGGAAAGCCATTAATAAATCAATTATTAGTGTACAATAGTTTGCGAAATTCACAACTAAAAATGAAATTAAAAAGCAACATTTCTAAAAAAGAGATTGCTATAATTTTTAAAAATAATCTTTATTTTGATGCTAGTTGTGAAGCTCAAAACAAGGATTGGCTTATTACGGCAAAAGAGTTAAAAAAACGATTTTCTGCTTTAGAAGAACCGAAACTTCAAATAATTTCAGTATTAAATTCTAGAGAAAATCATCCGTTCCCTATTGATAAATTCACCTCGTTATCAGCTATAAAAAAGAATAGTTTTACCCTTGATGCAACTAAAGAATATGTAGTGGTTTGTCAAAAAGGAATTACTAGTTACGATGCTGTAAAACATCTGAAAGAAAAATACCCAAAAAGAAATATATTGAGTTTGGTTGATGGCATTCAAAATTATTAAATGAAGAAGCAACACCTATTTTATATAACTCAAAAAGCGACTTTAGAAGATCGGCTAAAAGGGTTAAAAAAACAGCTAATTAATCTTAGTATTCTGCGACTTCTTGTTTTTTTAGCAATGTGTTTCGGGATATATTTCGTTTTTGGCAATGTTAGAATTGTTGCTGTTATTACTGTAATCGGGTTTTCTATATTTACTTTTCTAGTTGTAAAGCACACCAGTTTAAAGCGAAAAAAAGAGTTAGTTTTAGAAGAAATCAATATAAATAAAACAGAAATTAAAGTATTAGAAGGTGATTTTTCATTTCTAATAACAGGAGAAGAATTTGTAAACCCGCAACATTATTTTAGTAATGATATCGATTTGTTTGGTATTGGTTCGTTTTTTCAATATGTAAATAGAACAACTACAAAAGAAGGACGAAAAAAGTTTGCAGAGATACTTACTGAAAACACCATTTCTGCGATTGTAGAAAAACAAAACAGCTTAAAAGAATTAGCTAAAGAAGTTCTTTGGCGCCAACGTTTTTCGGCTATTGCAAGTTTGGTTACTGTAAAACATAGTTCTAAAAAAATTAGCAATTGGGTTGACAATTACCAACAAGTATTTTCTACATATTTAACACATATTCCTGCTATTTTTTCGTTGATTTCCTTACTGATAATTGGATTGACAAGTTTTAGTCTAATCCCTTTTTCTGTGATAACCATTTGGTTTTTTTTAGGACTTTTTGTGACAGGAAAATATCTTAAACGTATTCAAAATTTGTATTTAAATGCAGATAAAGCGAAAGAAACATTTAGGCAATATCATCAATTATTAGAAAAAGTAGAAGAAGCTAATTTTTCTACTCAAATTTTAAAAGAAAAGCAGCAGATTATCCAATCTGAAGATAAAAAAGCTTCAGAAATTTTTCTACAGTTTTCTAAAATTTTAGATGCTTTTGATCAGCGTAATAATATAATTATTGCGGTAATGGGCAACGCATTATTTTTAAGAGATATTAGTGTTTCTTTACGAGCAGAAAAATGGATTTCCAATTATAAAAATACGGTAAAACAATGGTTTGATGTTGTTACGTTTTTTGACACTCAAAACTCATTGGCAAATTTTGTATTTAATCATACTAATTTTGCTTTTCCGGTACTAAAAAAAGGAAAAACAGTAATTAGATCTAAAAAACTAGGGCACCCATTATTAAAAGTGTCAGATAGAATAGACAATGATTTTATAATTGATAGTGAACAGTTTTTTATAGTAACTGGTGCAAATATGGCAGGGAAAAGTACTTTCTTAAGAACCGTTTCGTTATCAATTGTTATGGCAAATATTGGGTTGCCAGTATGCGCGCAATCTTTTAATTATTCTCCTATAAAATTAATTACAAGTATGCGAACTTCAGATTCTTTGGCAGAAGAAGAATCTTATTTTTATTCAGAGTTAAAACGCTTAAAATTTATTGTTGATGAAATTAAAGAAGAAAAATATTTTATCATTTTAGATGAAATTTTAAAAGGAACAAATAGCAAAGACAAGGCGATAGGTTCTAAAAAGTTTATAGAGAAATTAACCAATTCTAGCGCCACAGGAATTATAGCAACTCACGATATTAGTTTGTGTGATTTAGAAAATAATTTTAAAGAAATTAAAAATTATTATTTTGATGCAGAAATTATGAATAATGAACTGCATTTTGATTACACCTTTAAAAATGGCATTTGTAAAAATATGAATGCGTCTTTTTTACTCGAAAAAATGGAGATTATATAAGGAGCAGTTTTACAGAATGTAAAAAACATCTTGCTTCTTAGATCTATTTATCTTTCATCTAAAAAAAATTACGGATGCGCATTCACCCAAACTTCACCATCAGAAAAATGTTCTTTTTTCCAAATTGGCACCGTTTCTTTTAAAGTATCTATAGCAAATTGGCACGCATTAAAAGCAGTTTTTCTGTGTGGAGAAGAAACCGCAATAATTACAGGAACATCTCCAATTTGTAGCATTCCTTCCGCATGATGAATGGCAATTTTTTTAACATCAAATTTACTTAAAACTGCATCTGCAATTTTTTGAATTTCTTTGATTGCCATCGGTTTGTAAGTAGAAAAATCTAACTGTGTTACTTCTTTGTTTTGTGTACTATTTCTTACCGTTCCAACAAAGGTTACAATTCCGCCACAAGAGGCATCAACCACAAAGTCGTAGCAATTTTCTACATCTAATTTTTCGGATGTTATGTGTACCCAAGTATTTTTTATCATCAGTACAAAAATAGGAAATCTAAATGGTATATTTGTCATCAAAATTTAGATGTCATTACAAGGGGTTTACAACGAAGTAATCTGTTTTATAAAAAGAAAGATTGCTACAAAATTTTCGTAATGACACAAATCAAACAAGAAAATGAAAAATATATTTAGAATTGTCGCATTTTTAGAAGGGGTTTCTTATTTACTATTATTGTTTATCGCAACACCAATTAAGTATTTTGGAGATAATGAAACGTATGTAAAAATGTTAGGAATGCCTCATGGAATGTTATTTATCATCTATATCATTTTAGCGTTTATGCTAAAAAAAGAGCAAAAATGGGAAGGGAAAACGTTTTGGATTGTACTGATTGCTTCTATAATTCCTTTCGGAACTTTTTATATTGATAAAAAGTATGTAAAGTAAAAAGAACTCAGTAAATTTTACCCACCACTAACTGGTGGGATAATTGCCACTACATCATTTACATGTAAAACGGTATCATCATTTGCATAGGCTTCATTCACTGCAAATGCGTATGAGTTTAGATTACTCAATTGTTCGTATTCTATCAACAATGCTATTTTTAGATGACTTATTGTGCTATTTGTTGGCATCTCCATTTGTAAGGAAGTGGTGTTTAATAAATCGGTGGTAATTCCGAAAAGGAGAATTTCTATATTCATACATCAAAGGTAAACCTATTTTAGAAATCGATATTGAACTTGATACCGTTATTTGAAACTCCGTTATAATAAGATTTTATATAATCTATTCGTAGCAAACGCCATTTACCAAAACCTA
>Ga0256845_1001930_pt1 | contig 15843 bp, 11 predicted proteins | sample RiftiametaG_FD_189101 | JGI IMG/M metagenome (GOLD analysis project Ga0256845, IMG submission 189101) | Tube worm associated microbial communities from hydrothermal vent at the East Pacific Rise, Pacific Ocean - Riftia | ecosystem: Host-associated > Annelida > Integument > Unclassified ...
GGACCAAATCGGCCATAAACGGTCACCTACGACGTTTTCAGCGGGGGCGCAAACGCTTCTCCATGTCGCCGGCGGCGCCCACACGTACGGCAAAACCCTTCACGCCATCTCGGCGAGGCGCTGAAAGTAGCTACGGGGACCGTCAGGGAGCCTCGCCCGGTTTGGCGGGCCCGCTGAGGTTGGTGGGCATGGGTCTGACCGCGGCCAGGTGGCGCTCGGCGAGGCGCCGCTCGGGTGCTTCGGGCTCGGGGCGGGCCAGGTACGCGGCCCACAGCCGCAGGGCGCCGGAGGCCTCCCGGCGGGCGGTGAGCCGGTAGGCGTGCAGGTAGAGGATCTCGTGGGTGGGCATGGCCGTCGCCAGAGTCCGCAGTTGGCTGAGGTCGCCGTCGCGGTTGAGGGCGGCCTCCATGTGCCGGCGTGCGCCCGAGGGGTCGCCGGCCCGGTCCAAAACCAGGGCCAAGACGTACTCGGAGCCGATCCGGTCGCCGTTGGGCGCGTCGATGTAGGCTCGAGACGCGAGCGTGATGGCGGCATCGAGGTCGCCGACGTAGAGGGCGGTGAGGGCCAAGAGCCGCCTGAGCTTCCAGCCTTCGACGCTGCCCTCGGCCAGGGAGCGCTCGAAGGCCACCCGGGCGCCCGCGAAGTCACCCGTGGACAGGAGCGCCCGGCCGCGCCAGTACTCGAGCCCGAAGCCCCGGAGGTCGCGGCGTCGCCTCAGCTCGGCGTGGGCGTCGTCGATCCAGGCCAGGGCCCGGTCTCGGCTCTCGCCGATCTCGAGATCGAACTTGCTGAGGTCGGTGTCGGCGTCGACCACGTCGGGGAGATCGAAGCGACGCATGAGCTCGCTGCGGGTCGCCATCGCCAAGATCTCGGGGGCGTTGGGGCACTCGCCTGCTTGGATCGCCCAGTGGTGGTTGTCGTGGAAGTTGTTGACCCCACCGGCGAAGTTCCAGGCTTGTTTGTCGGCCTCGGCGGCGACGTTGCTACACCCGGTCCAAGACCGGCTCCCGGCCAGGGCCCAGACCGTGGCTGTGGCCTCGACGACGAGCCCGGGCCGCGCGGTGGTCGGGCCGTCGGCCTCGGGACCCGCGGGCATGACCTCGCTGAAGCCGTCGGAGTCGGGTACCGGAGGCAGGGGCGGGCTTTGGGGTTTGTGGCGCCGAACGGCCCGTTTGGCGACCAGGGGTGTCGCGTGGACGAGGGGAGCGACTCGATCGAGGGTGTCGCGGGCGCTCTCTGAGCCGGCTGCATTCACGTCCGTGCTCAGGATCAGGAGCGCAGCGAGCGGGAGAGCCGCCAGGTGCCTGGCGAAGGGGCGAGCGCAGCGGCGGGGCACGGGCAGAGTATGCCACGCGCTGGCTCACCCTCACTCGGCTGGGGTGTGGGCCTCTGAACGCAGAGGTGGTGAGCGCTCCTTGTGTGTTCGGCTCTAGGAATCGCCATAAAATTGACCGTGGGGGCGTTCCGGCGACACTCGCGGGGATGCCTGATGCTCCACCCAAGCGTCCGATGCGCTCAGGCCGTGACTCCGCCGAGCCCGGCGCTCCCCGGTCGAAGCCCAAGTCGAAGCCCAATCTGGGCGCGCGTGTGAGGCCCAAGCCGAGCACAGGTGTGAGGCCCAAGCAGCGCGCGCGGGCGAGCGCGCCGACCATCGATCCGGAGCTCGTACGTGCCGCCCGGGAAGCCACGATAAAAGCTGCCCGAAGCGGGGCGAGGGTGGCCCGGCAGGTGGGGCAAGCAGGTGCCTCTGCGGCGCTCCACGGGGCGCGGTGGGCGTGGCCGCGGGTCCGACGAGGGAGCGCAGCTGCGCTCAGGGGGCTCAGTCGGGGTCTCGCCCGGCTGGGACGGTGGTCGTGGGCGCAGCGCCGAGCGCTGACACGCCTGGGTCACCGGGGTCTGTGGTGGGGGGCGCTGGCGATCTTGGTGTTGGTCGGGCGCGCCCTGTTGGGGAGCGCCGGAGACCCGGAGATCTTGGCTTCGGCGACGCTGTGGTTCGCTTCTGGGCTGGCGATGTCGGTGCTGGTGTTGGTCGGTGCTCCCGAGACCCGCATGCGGGTCTCGGCGTTTGCGCTCGCCAGTGGGCACGGTGGGTTTTGTCTGCTGGCGTGGCTGGTGTTGGGCTGAGGTTCGCGGACCCCGCGCCAATTCTCCCGGCCTGATCTTTCGGTGAAGCAGAGGGCGCCTCGGGTCATGAACGGGCATGCGCGCTAGAGCTCTGTTGCCTCCGTTGTTGGTCCTCTCTCTGGGCTGCGCAGAGCGCAACATCGAAGAGGGCCTTGGGGACGAGATCTCGACCGAGGGGGGCCAGACGGGGAGCGAGGAGACCACGTCGGAGGAGGAGTCCGAAGAAGAGTCGTCCTCCGAAGACGAGTCGTCCTCCGAAGACGAGTCGTCCTCCGAAGACGAGTCGTCCTCCGAAGACGAGTCGTCCCCCGAAGAAGAATCGTCCTCCGAAGACGAGTCGTCCTCCGAAGACGAGTCGTCCTCCGAAGACGAATCGTCCTCCGAAGAAGAATCGTCGGAAGAAGGGAGCGAGACGGGCGGAGGCGGGGGGGAGAATTCCGGAGCCAGCGTCGCTCTGTTCCCGGTCCACGATCCGGAGACGGACGAGCGATTCGTATTCTCCATGCACCTCGACGTCGATGATCCGCTCTCGACCCTCGAAGCCTCGATCGGTGGAGAATGGATGCCCTCGGAGTTCAGCTACAGCGACGGTCGATTCGTCTCCTTCGAGCTCGGGAACAGCGCCCTCTATCTCGACTTCGGTACTTTCCCCGCCTCACCGCATTTCATTGAGCTCCCGCCCGGCTTCTTCCCCCGGTTGGCGGCCCTAGCCCCAGACTCGAGCGCCTGGATCGTCCACAGCGAAGTGGAGGGGCAGACTCAGGCCCACTTGTGGCGGGTCCCGATCGAGGTCGATGGGAGTCCGGGGACCCCGGAGTTGCTCACCCCGCAGTCTCAGCCAGGAGATGGGTTCTCCTTTCCTCGTCACCACGCGTTCTCGGCGGATATGTCGACGATGGCCGTGTATGGCATTCGAGACGGGGTCTTGGGCATGTTCCTGGTCGACCTGGTCGACTCCAGCGACTCCCCTCGATTTTTGGGCGCGATCAATCAAATCCACGGCAGCAACTCACCGAGCGCGCTGCACCTGACCCCTGAAGGTGGCGAGTTGATCTTCCACCAGGGGGCGAACCTCAGCAACGGTATATGGTGGTTCGACGCCGACGGGGTTCCCGAACAACATCTCATCGGTGGGGATGGGACCAACCTCCTCCAGTCGTGGGCCGACGATGGGCGCACCGCCCTGTGGCGCAACCTCTCGAACCCGCAACACTGGAACTGGCTCGAGGTCGGGGACGCCGACGTGTCCGTCACGGAGATCGTGGTGCCCGGGCAGATCAAGCTCGGGTGGGCGGTCGATGGGGGCGCGCGGTTGATGCTGATCTCCGAAACCGGGGGAGGGGATCGGAGCGTGTTCATGGGTGATGCCTTCGGTCCCTACGAGCCCATCTTCGGGGCTGCGGTCGGCGAAGACCCGGTCTTCGTCGCCCAGCCGGGGGGCGACGGCTATGTTTTGCTCAACTCCGAACGCCCCGACATGAACGTGGATGTCGAGCTGATGCGGGTCGTGGACAACCTGCTGGTCGAGAACTTCATGTTGGCCGAGGGCAGCCCCGACCACGCGACCTGGACGGCCTTCGGGGACCGGGCCATTCTGAATTTCGATGATGGCCTCAATCAAGCTTGGGTGGTCGAATACGAGGATCCTGCGGCGACCTTCGAAGCGCTGACGCCGGTGCTGCCCGAGTCCCCGACCAAAATCCCGGGCTACTCGCCCCAGGGGGACTTTGCAATTCGGGCCTCGGGCGACCAGTACTTTCTGTCTTCGGCGGCCGACCCGGGGGTAGCGACGGCCATCGATTTCGAGGGGCTCACGGTTCGCCGTTCGGTGGTGATCACCCCTTACACCCCGAACTGATGACGCCGAGCGGGACTACCTGATCTCAGCGGGGCCGCGGGCGCTCACCCGACGGCGGCGGAGCATTTCGCCCTGCGAGACATCGTCGATGAACAGGGCCACGGTCGAGATACCCGTGTCTTCCGACGACTGGTAGACGTCGATCTCGACGTCGATCGTGGCTGGGGCCTCGTCGAAGTAGGCAGAGGGGAGGGGAGAGGCCACCCAGGCGCTCGAAGCAGTGGGTTGGTCATCGGCCTGTTCGTCCTCGTCCTCGGCGGCTGCGGACCGTGGACCCGCGAGCAACGCGAGGGCCAGCATAGATACACAACACCCGGAGAAGAGAGCGAGGCGCCGGTAGCCGCCTCGGTAGTGTCGTGACAGCTGCCAAGTCGGCTGTCACGACGGATGGGCTTCAGACGCGCAGGACCGCGCCGGCCCAGGTCAGGCCTGTGCCGAAGGCCGCCATGGCGATCGTGCTGTCCGCTGGCGCGCGGCCTTGCTCGCGGGCCTCGTGCAGCGCGACGGGGATGGTCGCGGCCGACATGTTTCCGTACTTGTGGACGATGGACATCATCTTGTCCTTGGGCACCTTCAGGCGGGTGCGGCAGGCTTCCATGATGCGCATGTTGGCCTGGTGGGGGATCAGCAGATCGATGTCGTCGGCGCTGAGCTCCGCGGCTGCGAGCGCGGCCTTGCCCGCGGCGGTCATCGATCGGACGGCGTGTTTGAACACGGGGTTGCCCTGCATCTTCACGCTGTGGAGCTGCTGGGCGACGGTCTCGGCGGTGGCGGGCATCTGGGTCCCGCCCGCGGGCTGATACAGGATCGGGGCGAGGCGGCCGTCCGAGCCCCAGTTGAAGGACAACAGGCCCCGCTCTTCGTCGGTGGACTCGATGATGACCGTGGCCGCGCCGTCGCCGAACAGGACGCAGGTGCTGCGGTCCTCCCAGTTGACGACCTTGCTCATGACCTCGGCGCCGATGACCGCGACGCGCTTGCCCGTGCCGAGCAAGCTCGCGCCGACCTCGAGAGCGAACAGGAAACCGCTGCAACCAGCGCCGATATCGAAGGCCGCCATGCCGCCGATGTCGAGCTTGTGCTGGACCCAGCACGCCGTCGACGGGAACATGGTGTCGGGGGAGGAGGTCGCCAAGATGATCGCGTCGAGGCTGTCGGGCTCGATGCCCGCCTGGGCACAGGCGGCGCGGACAGAGGCGGCTCCGAGGGTGGAGGTGGAGGTCTCCGCGTCGGCGATCCGGCGCTCCCGGATGCCCGTGCGCTCGACGATCCATGCGTCGGAGGTGTCGACTGTTTTTTCGAGCTCCGCGTTGGTAAGGACGCGCTCTGGAAATGCGGTGCCGGTGCCGAGGATTTTGAATCGCTTCACGGTGACCTTGGGCTGGGGCGACCCAGCGCTGCCTGGATATAAACGCGCGCTGCACCTGTTGGCCAGTGAAATGGCCCCGTGCGGGTGTCGTGCAGGTGTCTGCGCAGGGGCGTGCAGTCGGGGGGCCCGTCGCCAGTACGCGCTCGTTTGGAGCCTGGGAGACGTTGCCGACCGGAAACGCGGGAGCCCGATGTGTCGGGGTGTATGAATTTTTGCCGAAGAGAACGCACTTCACTGAAGGCGCCCCGACTGGAGGTGCGTGTGCAACTCAGCGGTGAACCAAGTTCGCGCGGCCGACCGGCTGGCAAGCGGGCGAAGGCGCGCCAGTGTGGAGAAAAAGGTTGCACGCGTGATCGATCCAGACCTGTCGTGCGACAACATCAATGTGATCGCCTGCACCGGATGTCAACGTCACTATCGGATCGAGGACAGGCGCTGCCCGTTCTGTACGACCCGCCTTCGAACCTCACCGGCGATCGGGGCGGTGGCCCTCGTGCTCGGCCTCGGTCTGCTCGCCTGTAGCGACAGCGACGGCGACGGCGACAGCGTCGATACCACCGCTGACACGGGGAGCAGCGATATGGGGAGCACCGACACCGGAGACTCCACGACGGACTCGGACACCAGCTTCGGCACGGAGTACGCCGGGCCACCTCCGGGGGAGTGGGGGGAGGACACGGAGACCGACACGGAAACCGAGAGTTCGACGGAGACCGACACGGAGACCGAGAGTTCGACGGAGACCGACACGGAGACCGAGAGTTCGACGGGGTCCGACACGGAGAGCGAGAGCGATTCGATGGAGAACGACGACGCCTGAGTTTCGGACTGTAGGTCGGGGTGGGCCGGTCCGAGCCAGGCTTTTCAGTGGGCTGGATAGAACCCGAACGATGTCGGGGTCTTGGCCCGCCGTGGACCTCGAGCCGGCGCTCGGTCAGCCTTTGGGTCGAGGTCTACCCTCACTCGATGAACAGCGCGGCGACCATTGCAACATCGGCGGCGTAGAGCGCAAGCGTCCCTGTGAAGTTCGACCGGCTGCCCAGCTTCAACGCGGTCCCGAACGACCTCTTGAGACGCGCATTTTGCAAGTCGACGCTGTACAGTTCATCGAGCAGCAAGTGAACGATGAACCCGCCGGCGACGAACAGGCTCGGCCACACAGCGGCGCTCGCGGCCCCCGGGAACAAAAATGAGATCGTGTGATAGAGCCCGAGCCCACAGGCCGCGGCCATCGGGATCGAGTGGATCACTCCGCGATGAACGGTCACTGTGTGGAACACTTCAGAGACCACATAGCGGATGAAGACATAGGTCAGCAGCGCGGTGACGATGGGCGCTTCGAGATGGTACTCGGCGTCGACATGGTGATAGATCACGCTCGCCCCGAGCAGGGCCGACAACACCGCGACGATTGAAAAGACCAATCGTGTCGAGATGGAGTTCTCGGAGTCGACGTCTGGCAGGAGCCCCCCCGCGGTACCGCAGACCACACAGGCCGCGGACACAGGCAAGCCCAGACCCTGGTCATGGGCGAGCCACGCCGTGATGACCACGCTGGGAACGACCGCGCCGACCACGTGAGTACGGTAATTGGCCACCGCGACAGTCTAGCAGCCCCTGTCTACGTACGCGAAGATCAGGAGGGAAAACGAGATCACCAAGCGAGATGCGTCTGCACGCACCGCTCATACCATTTTGATGCTCGAGAGAACCAGCTGCCCTTCGTACGACCCCGCCCTTCGGCCTGGGTCTGCGGCGATGAGCGAGCGCGGGGCATCAGCGATCCAGATCCACACAGCACGCCACCAGCGAGACAAAAAGTAGGTAGTGCACCCCTTGCGTGGTATTCACGTATTGGGATCGCATCATTCGCTATGTGTTGTTGGCCCACGCTGCCGGGACGACCCCATTCTCCAGACGAGGGCCGCGCAGCGCGAGACAGAGGGACGGCCTCCCAAGGGCGGGAGCTCGTGCCACGTCGACGCTGGCATCGACGTGGCTCGACGGCGTGCCTCAGGTCGTGCGAGCCGACGGACGCTGATGCCGCTCTCCAAGGACGTGATCTTGGTCTCGAGCAGAGACCGGATACCCGCGAACGTCCGCGTCGCGCCAACTCGCAGCCAATACCACTCGTTCCGCCCCCTACACCTGCGGCGGCGGCGAGAGCATCCCCGAGAACTGGGTCTGCGATGGCTCCCCCGACTGCGAAGACGGCAGCGATGAAGTCGACTGCTGAGCCTCGCTCCGCTCCCCCAAGACCCCGAGGACTCGGCGATCGCCGAGTCGCTCGGGCTGCGGCAGCTGGCCGGAGGCCCTTGGAGACTCGATGATCCGACGGTTCGACCCATCTTCGGGATCGGGGCTGGATCCGGGTGCTGAGCGCCGCAGGCCGTCAGCAGCCCGGTTTTGCCACGGCTGCTAGTGTGCCCCCGATGCGGGGGTCTTCGAGCGCACTCCGCGAGCCTGGTCCGAGCATGGTCACGGGTGCGACCACTGCCGCGGTCACCCATCCATGGTGGTGGTGGTTGGGCTTGGCGTTGGTCGTGCTCAGTCGGGGTCTGGCGATCTTCGACGGGCCGTGGGAGGCGGACGAGGCCCTGTTTTCGCTGGGGGTGCTGGACTTCCATGTCCCGGGCCATCGCCCCCACCCGCCGGGTTTCCCGGGCTTCATCGTGCTCGGGCGGCTCGTCGCACTCGTGGTCGGTGACCCGCTCTTGGCTCTGCGCCTGGTCAGCGCGCTCGCCTCGGTGGCCGGCCTGGTGTTGCTCGACGCGCTCACGTGTCGACTGGTGCGGCGCGAGGTCGCAGCGGCGACGGTCCTGGCGTTCGCGTTTGTGCCCGGGGTGTGGGCCCACAGCGCGCGGGCATTCACGACCACGCCGGCCCTGGCCCTGCTGCTGCTGGGGATCTGGCTGGGAGTGCGCCGCCTCGAGGCCGGCGCCGCGGAGCCGGGGCCGTGGGCGTGGGCGGCGGTCGGGGCGAGTCTGTGTGTGCGGCCGCAGCTGCTGGTGCCGGTGTTGGTGATCGCGGGTGTCGGCGCGGTCGTGCTGGTCCGTCGCCGGGGGGTCGAGGCTGCGCTGCGCTGTGCTGCGTGGGGCGTGCTCGCGGCCGTGGGAGTGGTCGCCGTGTACGCGGTCGTGGCTGTCGACAGCGGTGGCTTCGCCGCCTACGCCCAGAGCCTGCGGGCGCACGCCGGGCGGCACGCCAGCGCCCTGGATGCGGGCGGCGGTGGGCTGCCGATATTCGAGCGCCTGTGCCTGGTCCGGGTGATGGGGGGACCGCTGGGGTTCGCGGTGCTCATGGGCTTGTCGCTGGTCGGTGCCGTCCGCCTGTTTCGGCGCTCGTCGGTGCTGTGCGTGGGGGTGTCGGGGCTGGCGCTCGCGGTCGCCGCATCGATGTTGTGGGCCCACCATCCAGCGTTCCCGCGCTACTCCGTGCTCTGGGTGGCGACCATGGTTCCACTCGCGGCCATGGCCCTCGACAGCGGCGCCGAGGGCCGCGGCGCGGAGACTCGTGGTGTGCCCGGGGCGGGATTGGGGGCGGGATTGGGCGCGGCGCTGGCCGTCGCCGGAGCGGTGTGGACCTGGCCGGCGATCGACGAGATGCGCAGCCGTCCCCTGCCCGCGGTCGCGGCCCTCGCTGAAGTCGAGGCGGGTGTGGGCCGCCGGGCGGAGCACAGACCGGAGTTGGTGTACTCGCCCGGGACCGGTCCCTTCGCTCGCCTCCAGCGTGAACGTCCGCGGGGCGGGGCGCTCGAGCCTGGGGTGTTGGGCTTGATCCCGCTGGCGGCGGCCGGGTCTGCGCGCCTGGCTTTGGAGACCGGCGTGGTCCAGGGCGACAGCCGGGTGCTCGGGGGGGCGACCGTGCTCCGTCGTGGGTTCGAGATCGAGTCGCGGCAGGCCCGGCTCCTGGGCCAAGATCGCTACAATCGAGCGAGCGTGGTGTTCCAGGGGGTGGTCCTCGGCGCCGAGCTGTTTCGGACCGAGCGCAGCCCCAGCGGCGAGCGTTTTGTGTGGCTCTCGAAGGACGCCAGTTTGTGGCCGCCGACGGGCGACGGGGCTCCGCGCAGCCTGGTGCTCGAGCTCAGCGTGGCGCCCGATCGGGCGCCGCAGCGGCTCTCGGCCCACTGCGACGATCGGGCCCTGGAGGCGTGGACGCTCGAGGTCGGCCCCACCCGGCTCGCGCTCGAGATCGGTGGGTGCGCGGGGCCGATCGAGCTGAGCTTGCCCGACGCCCGGGCCAGCGGCAGCGACCCCCGGGTGCGGGCGCTCCGGCTGTCGCGGGCCTGGGTCGAGGGCCCGGGGGTGCGGGTCGATGATGGCTGGGTGTCGGTGGGCGACCGGCGTGGGCTGGCGGTCTGGGATGCGGCGCTCGAGGGCCTGCACGGACCGGAGCGCTTCGGCGATCGCAAGGGGCGCTGGAGTTCGGGTTCGGCCGCGCTGAGCTTTCCGGCTGAGCCGGGCCGGGTCGAGGTGACCTTGGCTCGGCCTCCGTTTTTGGAGTCGCGCGGGGCGTTCGTGATCGAGACCGACGTCGATCGCTACGAGGGAGCCTTGAGCGATCAGCCCATGACGATCTCTGTGCGCACTCTGGCGCCGGGAGGGAGGGCGACGCTGCGCCTGTCTGGCCCGAGCTTCCGCCCGGCCCAGCGGCGTGCGGAGAGCAGCGACGAGCGTTCGCTCGCGGCGATCGTGTACATGGTCGCGCGGGTTGCTGGCGATCGTGGGTGAGTCGAGGCGTTGCTACGAAGAGTCCTGTACCGAGGCTCACGCGTCGCGGACCTTCGAGCCTGTGCTGCAGCGGGCAGCAGGGGCGGTCTCGTCTGGGCTCGCGTGCCGAATTGACAAGGCCGCGTTCACGCCTTCGACGTGGCGTCACGGCGCCGAGCGCCACGCCGACGATCGAGGCCCGCGGTGTGCCGATATCACTGCGCGGGCAGGAGTTGCCCGCGCCGGCACGAGGGTTGCAATGCCTTTACGACGATGACCGCCTCGAGCTCGAAACGACGCAAGACCGCCTTTGTCCCCTGGCTCGCCGCCCTCCTCCTGGGCGCCACTGCCCACATGGGATGGCTGGTCAATAAACTCGAGGAGCCGCGGGAGGCGGCGGCCGAGCTCCCTCCCCGGAGCTTGGACGTGAACATCAACGTGAATGTGGACGTGGCGGTCGACCCTGGGGGCAGGTGGGGGGCAGCCGAGGCCGAGGCCGAGGCCCAAGACCTCGACCTGTGGATTCACTCGGTGGGTCGCTACACCTTCAACGTCGATCGTCGGGCGCTCGAGCGGGTCGCGGTGGCCGAGCTCGGCGGGTGGAGTGACGCGAACATGGCGCGACTCGACGCACGCAGCCGCCAGATCGGTTTGGCCGCGCCCATCGAGCTGCGCAACATTCGGGCTGGCACGCCCCTGTTCCTGCTGGGCCTGCGCACGGGCGATCGGGTGACGAGTCTCGAGACCGAGGTCGAGATGCCGACCGGGGCGGAGGCCGATCCGGCGATCTCGCTGTTCGCGGGGGCCAGCTTGGCGCGTGTGTATGTCGCTCTCGAGCGGCGGGGGCGGTCGATCACGCTGGTCTATCACGTGGTCTGAGCGGGGCGGGGGGCGAGCGTGTGGTCGGTCTGCGCTGTGGTTTGCGTTTTGAGGCTCAGGTCGTAGCTTTTGGGCGGGCCCGGCGTACAGGCTCGAGAGACGACGCATGAGCGCTGGCCGGTTTCTATTTTTTGTCGTGTTCTTGGTGGTCTGGACCGGGCTGCACCTGTTGGTGGCGCATCGGCAGATTGGGCACGGGCGCGCCTACGGGGCCTCGCTTCGGCGTATGATCTGGGTTGGGGCCGTGTTGTTGGCCGTGCTCCCCATGTTCGCGGTGTTCGGGTCGAGGGTTGGGCTCGGGGGCTCGAGCCTGCGCGCGGTCCAGTGGGTTGGTTTCCTGTCCATGGGCCTGTCCTCGCTGTTGATCACGCTGACCCTGATCGTCGAAGTTCCGCGGCTGCTCGCGCGTGGAGGTCTGGCGCTGCGAAAGCGGTTTTGGCTCGGGGCAGGGGCTGTGCGAGCTGGCGATCAGTCGGAGTCGGAATCGGAATCGGAATCGGAATCGGAATCGGATTCGACGCGATCGGGAGGCGACGGCGATGGCGGGGCGCTGGCGCTGGCGTCGCGCCGACGCTTCTTTGCCGACATCGTCAACTATGGGATCGTGGGTGGAGCGACGGGGCTCAGCGCGGTCGGCTTTGGGCTCGCGCGGCGCGTGCCCCAGGTGGTCGAGGTCGACGTGCCCGTGCCCGGCCTACACGAGGACCTCGTGGGCCTGCGCATCGTCCAGATCTCCGATGTGCATGTGGGCCCGACGATCCGCGGGACCTGGCTGGACAAGGTGGTGGCGGTGGTCAATGGCCTCGAGCCCGATCTGGTGGCCTTGACCGGCGATTTTGTGGATGGATTCGTGGCTGAGCTCGGGCCCGAGCTCAGCTCGCTGGCGAAACTCGAGGCCCGGCATGGGGCCTTTTTTGTGACCGGCAACCACGAGTACTACTGGGATGGGCCGGCGTGGTGCGAGGCGGTCGCGGAGCTCGGGCCGCGGGTGCTGATCAACAGCCACGAGGTCCTCAGCCACGGGCGCGCGAAGTTAGTGGTCGCCGGGGTCACCGATCTGCACGCCGACCGCAACGTGCCCGCCCACCTCAGCGATCCGGCGGCGGCGATCGATGGCGCACCGAAGAGTGACTTTTGTCTGCTTCTGGCGCACCAACCCCGGAGCATCTTCGCGGCCGAGGCCGTGGGGGGCTTCGATCTCCAGCTCTCGGGGCACACCCACGCGGGTCAGTACTTCCCCATGAGCTTGATGATCCACATGCTTCAGCCCTACGTGAAGGGCCTGAGTCGGCACAGGGACATGCAGATCTACGTCAACCCGGGGACCGGGTACTGGGGGCCACCGAACCGGGCTGGTTCACCTTCGGAGATCACTTTGTTGACGCTGGTTCGAGCCTGACGACGGGTCGGTCGCGCAGGGAGCTCTGCCTGGGCTGGGGGAGTCCGTGATGAGCCAGATCGGACGGACGCGGCCTGAAACGAAGCGAGTCGACGCGAGAGCGGCCCATGCTCGGACTCGCGGGTGACCCCGGGTCGGGTTTCGGTGCCGGGTCGGGTTTGGTGTGGTTTGGTGGGTGGTCGGGTTTGGTGGGTTTGGCGTCGGACCGAGGCGGTCCGAAACGAAGCGAGTCGACGCGAGAGCGGCCTATGTGCGGACTCGCAGGTGACCCCGGGTCGGGTTTCGGTGCCGGGTCGGGTTTCGGTGGTTTCGTTGGTCTGGTTGGTCGGGGTCGGTGATGAACCTGATCGGACCGGGCGGCCCGAAACGAAGCGAGCCGACGTGAGAGCGGCCTATGCTAGGACTCGCAGGTGACCCCGGGTCGGGTTTCGGGACGCGCAGGTGACCCCGGGTCTTGGTTTCGGGGGGTCGGGTTTGGCTGGGGCCGACAAAAATCGACCGCGGGCAGGTCGCCCCGGCGATACTGTGTCGCCCGTGTCTAGGGTGGACGAGGTTGGCTCGGCGACGGCGACCATGGCGAACTCGGGGGCGGCGCTCTCGGAGTCGCCCGATGCCGGGCTCGAGTGTGGTGCGAGCATCGGTCGCTACGTGGTGATTCGAGAGCTCGGTAGGGGAGGAATGGGGGTCGTCTACGAGGCCTTCGATCCCGAGCTCGAGCGCAAACTGGCGGTCAAGTTGGTCCGCAGCGGTGGTCCAAGTCAGAGCCCGGGTACATGCGCGCGGATGCTGCGTGAGGCCCAGTCGATGGCCAAGGTCTCGCATCCCAATGCGATCACGGTGCACGACGTGGGGACCTGGGAAGAGCAGGTGTTCATCGCCATGGAGCTCGTCGACGGTCGGACTCTGCGGGCGTGGATCCGGAGCGAGCGCGAGCTCGGAGAGACGATGTCGGTGCTGCACCAGGCTGGGCGTGGGCTCGCGGCGATCCACGCCAGCGGCCTGGTGCATCGGGACTTCAAACCCGACAACGTGATGCTGGGTGCAGACGGGCGGGTGCGGGTGATGGACTTCGGCCTGGTGCTGGGTGCTTCGGCCGGGCCCCCGGCCTCGGCGAGTGCATCGGCGCGGGTCGCCGAGACCATGGTGGGGTCGCCGGTGGTCGACTTCGTGGGCGACACGAAGGGTGAAGGGGGGGAGAGGGATGACACGGGGGGCACAGATCAGGACAGGGATCATGAAAATTGGGCGACCGCGGCGGGGGAGGCCGACACACGCCTGACTCGTGCCGGAACGCTGGTCGGTACGCCGGCGTACATGAGTCCGGAGCAGCTCGCTCGCGACGAAGCCGACGCACGCAGCGATCAGTTCGCGTTTGCGGTGGTCTGTCACGAGGCGCTCTCGGGAGCCCGACCGTTCCGAGGAGAGGACCTCGAGGCCCTGTCCGCGGCGGTGTGCGCGGGCGAGGCCGATACCCGGGCGCTGGCCAGCGCGGGCGTCCCGAGGCGTGCACAGCAGGCCTTGGGGCGGGCCCTGTCTGTGGCCCCGGAGGATCGCTTCCCGAGTATGGATGCCCTGCTAGAGGAGCTCGACTACGACCGCTGGATGCCGCGGCGGCGGGTGCTGATTGCGGGAGCCGGTGTGCTGGGTCTGGCTTTGGCGGCCTTGGTGGGACTGCGGGCGGGGGCCAACGCCGACTCGAACGAGGTGTCGCGCTGTGATGATCGGGAGGCCCTGCTGGGGTCGGCATGGACGCCCGAGCGGGCCGAGGCTATCCGGGGGGCGTTCGCGGCCACGCAGCTCGCCTACGCGCCCGCGTTGGCCGGGCGGGCCGTGGACCAGCTCGAGGACTACGCCGACGACCTGTCCGCTGCGCGGGCGGAGGCCTGCCGCGGGGACGACGGGCTCGCCGAGGCGCTCCAGGTCCAACAGGCGGTCTGTCTTCAGCGCGGAGCGGCGGCCCTCGAGGGTCTGAGCGAGGGCCTCGCCACCGTCGACGCACAGGGAGTCGATCGTTCGGTCAAAGCGATCTCGACCTTGCCCTCGCTGGCCCGCTGCGCCGATCCTGAGTGGCTGGCCGACGAGCGCCGACCGCCGGACGACCCCGATCGGGCGACGGCGGTGGTCGCCCTCGAGCTCGAGCTCGAGTCGCTGCACGCCAAGGTCGAGCTCGGGCGTTTCGCCGAGGCGGGGAACACGGCAGAGGTGCTGTTGGACCGGGCGCGGCGCCTGGGCTACGGCCCGACCTTGGCCGTCGCCCTGTTTCACGTGGGAGCGCTGAGGGAGCGGCAGGGGGCCTTCGCGGAGGCCGAGGGATTGCTGTCGGAAGGCGTCTTGGAGGCGACGGCGGCGGGCCGAGAGGCGTTGGCGGTGGAGGTGGGCTCGCGCCTGGCCTACCTGATCGGATCTCAGCTACACCGTCCAGCCGAGGCGGCGATCGTGATCACCTTGGCCACGGGGCAGCTGCGCAGCCACCAGCGGCGACGCGGCTCGGACCCGGCGCTCGAGGCCGACCTGCTCGCGGATCGGGGCAGCGTCGAGCTGGCGGCCGGCGATGCCGCAGCGGCGACCGAAACTTGGGAGCGGGTCTTGAGCCTGCGCGAGGAGGCCCTACCCGCGGGTCATCCGCTGATCGGTGACATTCACTATAACGTGGGGGTGGGCTACTTCAACCAGGGTCGACACGGGGATGCAGCGCCACATTGGCGCGAGTCGCTTCTCCTGCGGCGTCAGGCCTATGGCGGGAGTCATCCCTTTGTGGCCGACTCCCTCGACGCGGTCGCTATCGTCGAGAAGCACGCCGGTGATCTCGATGCGGCCCTCGAGTACTACGACCAGGCGCTGATCATGCGCCGGGCGTTGCTCGGGCCGGAGCACCCGGATCTGGCCAGGTCCCTGACCAACATCGGCATCGCCCAGACCAGCGCGGGGCGCTACGACGACGCCCGGGCGAGCCTCGAGGAGGCCCGGTCGCTGCTCGCGGCGAGCGACCCGGAGAACGTCGACATCGCCTATCCCCTCGATGCGATGGCCGACGTCTCGCGGGCCGAGGGGGACCTGCCCCGGGCCGTGCGTGAGCGTCGAGAGGCCTGGGCGCTGGTGGTTGGGGGTCTAGGGGAGGAGCACCCTCGGGCGCTGTCGCTCGCCGAGGGTATTGCGGCGGACGAGGCGAGCTTGGCCGCCACGGATGAATGAAATAATTACCCGGAGAATAATTACCCGGACAGGGGGTCTTTCTGTCTGGGGTCTTTCTGTCTGGGGGTCTTTCCGCCGGTTTAGTACCGCTCGGTAGGGGAGAGTCGCTGGCCCCCGGTTTGGGACGCTGGATGAGGCGCAGATCGGTCTCCCAACACCGCAATTCTGGCCTGTCCGTCGTGTTTCACGACGTGCTGGACACGTCCGCTCGTCTTCAACCAACACACGCGGGCGGAGACCGAAAAGCCACCGCCCAAAACAGAGCCCGCTCAAGCTCAGGGCACCGGTGCCGCTAGAGCACCCGCGAACCGGC
>Ga0256845_1001931_pt1 | contig 15834 bp, 15 predicted proteins | sample RiftiametaG_FD_189101 | JGI IMG/M metagenome (GOLD analysis project Ga0256845, IMG submission 189101) | Tube worm associated microbial communities from hydrothermal vent at the East Pacific Rise, Pacific Ocean - Riftia | ecosystem: Host-associated > Annelida > Integument > Unclassified ...
TTCATTGCTGGGCGCTAATTGCACATAACCTCTGCCAATCGGCCTAGAGGTCATTATTGTATCCGCTTGAATAATGCCAACCATTTTATGTGATTTTCCTTGATAAGTAATTTTCCGACTGAGATACATCAGCCCGCCACATTCTGCATAAGTCGGTAAACCTTGTTGTATGTTTAATTTAATATTATCAAGCAAGGCTTGGTTGGCACTCAATGCCTCAAGTTGCATTTCTGGAAAACCACCCCCAATAAACAGTCCATCACATTGAGGCAATTCTACGGCTTTAAGTGTATCAAAATATACGAGATTGACGCCCAAAGATTGAAAGGCATCTAAATCATCTTGATAGTAAAAACCAAAGGCCTGATCTTTAGCGACAGCGATCGTCAAATCAGTAGTAGTTGTCGTTAATACAGGGGGGTCAATTGGAGATTGCGCATTGTGGAAAGTTGAAATTTTACTTAAATCTACTTGGTCGGCAATTATTCTAGCCACACCATCAATAAAGGCTTGCGACTGAGTAGATTCATTTGCTGGCATAAGCCCCAAATGTCGCTCATCAATAATGAGGTCTTTAGCACGGCGAACTGCACCCACAACAGGAATGTCGGTGTAATGCTCAATCGCTTGAATAAGTTTTGATTCATGGCGCTCACCCGCCACTTTATTGAGAATAACGCCAGCAATATTAACCTCAGTATCAAAAGCTTGGTAGCCCATTAACAAGGGAGCAACACCCCGAGTAATGCCATTAGCATCAATCACCAAAATAACAGGGATATTTAATAATTTCGCCATATCGGCATTGGCATCACCACCTGCCACACTCATACCATCATACAGCCCTTTATTGCCTTCAATAATGGCAATATCGCTGCTTTGACTTTGGCGCCTATACAATTGAATGATTTCATCATTCGTCATATTGTAAAAATCTAAATTGTAACAAGCGTTACCACTGGCTTGAGCAAGCCACAAGGGGTCGATATAATCTGGGCCTTTTTTGAACGAAGCAACTTTAAGTGCTTGCGCTTTAAACGCAGCACACAATCCTAAACTAACAACAGTTTTACCTGATGATTTGTGAGCGGCAGAAAGGTAAATAGATGAGGGCATACCCCATTACAAGTTAAACTTTATGATGTGGGTCTGCCACTTTATCTGCTAGACTTTCAGGCAAAAATGGCAAAAACTTCACTAAGAATGAAACAGCAATCAGCGCCACAGCAATACCGCCAACGCCCAAAGCCATTTCAGGAAATGATGGTGTGTAAGCAGCAATGCCGCCATAACCTTCCAACATTTCTTTACCAGGGAACATTTCCATAGGATAAGCTTGTCCGCCAATAATGATAATATACAATTGAATAACCCCGCCAATCAACACCAAAAGCGAAGCCAAACCTAAAGTAGTACGATTGCCTTTAAATACAGGGTGATAAATAAGTGCCATTGGTATTAAGCCACCTAAAATAATCTGACCATACCAAAATAAAGGCGTATAAATGTGCTTACCAAATAAAATAAAGTTTTCAATACCTGCATTCTCAGCCAAATATAAATTACCCAAATGCTTAATTGCCACAAAATACATTATGGCTGCCACAAACACACCCAATAAATGACCCAAACGATTAACAATTGCATCGCCCAATGGACGCTCAGTCCATTTGTAACTTGCCATTAAAATCAAGATAAAGAAAGCCAAGCCAAAGGCAAATGACATAATAATAAACATCGGTGCCATAATCACTGCGTCATACGCTTGGCGTGCTACTAGAAAGCCAAAAATAGAACCTGTACCTGTTGTTAAAATCAAACGCCAAGTAAAAGCTGCCAAACCTGCTTTAGCAGTAAATTTATTCATTCGACGCTCAAACATCATCCATAAATATACGGCAACAATGACAAAAAAACCATTGTATAAAATAATATTCCAAGCGAAAATTGACTTAAAGTTATACTCAGTCATTGCTACAATCAGACGATCAGGGCGACCCAAATCAAGCACCAACACCATTAAACCACCTGCCAATAGCGACAATGCCACCAAACCTGACAAGCGCGATAAAGGCTTATAAAGTTTTTTCTGAAATACCGATGCAATAGAGGCAACATTAAGCGCACCTGAGGCAGCAACAATTAAAAATAAAGCAAATACATGCGGTATGCCCCACACAATTCGGTTACTCATGCCCGTTACATAATGACCATGATGCTCTATAAAATACACACTGCCTAATGCGGCTAGAATAAAAACGCCTAAGCCCAAAATAAGTGCATAAAAACCTAAACTTCTACCTTCTATTTGTTGATAACGAATGTTCATAATTGCCTTTTTAACCCTCTTAAATTCCGCTATAGCGAACACCAGTATTCAGATTTAAATCTGCTCTGATTTGCGTGCTTTGAATTTTCTTAAGTGTTTGATTGATTTTACTATTGGTGTCATATAAATCACCAAAAATAACGCTGTCATTATTGACTGCCTCAGCACAAGCTGGCATTCCACCTTTATCAACCTTATGTACGCATAAGGTGCAAGATTCAACCGTGCCTTTGCCTCGTGGCATATGCTCTTTTTGATTACTCAAATCTTCATGTACAAACGAACGCGCATCATACGGACAAGCCATCATGCAATAACGACACCCAATACACAAATGTCTATCTACCAGCACAATACCATCTTCACGCTTCATTGACGCATTGGTCGGGCAAACATCCACACAAGGTGGCTGCTCACAATGTTGACACATCATTGGCAAGTTATCAATTTTACCTGTGGCTTTATCTTTAACTTTGATTTTCTTAATCCAGCCTGGCTTTTGATCACCTCTAGAGTGAACTTCACTACCCCAACCATTTTCTTCCTGACAAGCATTAACCATATCATCAATATCAGATTCAGTCAGTTTGTTTGTGTCAATCAACATCCCCCAACGCTTTTCATTGGTAACTGGACTATCGCTAGCAGCAAATGTAGTGAGCGTAATGCCACTGGCAATTGTTGCCACACTCGCAGTAGCTACTGTTGTATTTTTAATAAAATCGCGACGATTTAGTTCTTTACTCATAATTCCTCTTTTGGTGTGGTGCGATGACAAGAAAAACAATCCAAACTTGTGCCTACTTTTTGATGGCAAGTTGAGCAAAATTGATCAGGTGCATTCACAGGAATATATTCGCCGTTCTTGCTAGAACTATGACAATTAACACATTCCTTTAACGAGTTACGCCGAGTGCGAACACCTTGACGCAATGTTTTATCGCGTTTATGCAATAAAAACTCAGGATGCATTTTTCTAATTTCAACAAGACTGGGGTGAATATCTCTACTTTTCCCCTCCTCCTTTAACTCAGTGGCTCTATCACCAAGGTTAACATGCTTATCGCTATGCGCTGACACAGTGTTAAGCGCTAGCGTTAGAAAAATAATCAATAAATGCTTCATAGTCATTCTCTTTAAATTACTCACCCAATCCCATTTGAATATAGCCTGTTGGGCACACATCTGCACAGATATGACAACCAACACACTTGTTATAATCAGTATCAACATAACGACCAAGTGTTGCTTGGTCTTTCTTAACTTTGAATACCGCATCTTGTGGACAATACATCACACAGTTATCACACTCAAAACACAAGCCACAAGACATACAACGACCTGCTTCTTGTTGCGCTTCTTCTTCGTTATAACCAATTAAACGCTCGTCAAAGTTACCCAATACATTGTCAACATTCACCAATTTGTGCTTACGCGCATTACGCTCTTCATTGTCAAAATGCCCTAAAAATAATTCTGTATGTGGAATGATTGATGCAAATGAACGGTCTTCATAGTTATGTACCGCATAATCTGCAGTGTCTGTTGATTCGCCAAATGCACCGCCTTTCTCGTAGTCTGAAGGTGTCAAATCCCACTCATTAAGTTTTGACATAAGGTCAAAATAGTGAACATCAACTTTATTACGAACTTTTTGGCTACTACCTGAAAGATAATCACCAATACTCTCAGCAACAATACCCGCTTGGCCAATTGCTGTTGTCAATAAGTGTGGACGAACCACATCGCCACAAACAAAGAAACCTGGTTTGTTCGGTACTTGGAAGTTTTTATCAGCATCAATAAAACCATGCTCGTTGAAAAATGAATCGTCCATACCTTCGCCATCAACGCCTTGTCCAATGGCAGGAACAATGAGTTCACATTCAACATCAAACTCAGAACCTTCGATTGGCGTAGAACCATCTTCCTCTAAACGAACAAAACGCAATGCAGTTGCACTACCTTCTGCATTCTTAATAACTTCTACTGGTTGCAATTGCCCTTGAATTTCAACACCTTCACGATTTGCATCGTCAATTTCTTCTTGTGCTGCTGGCATATTTTCAATGGTAGAGCGTGTTGTCAATAACACATCCGCACCTAAGCGCTTAGAAGTGTCAACCACATCGTGTGCAGTGTCATCAAAAATAACACGCTCAGGACGGTCTTTATCAGCCGTATTTTCAATATTGCCCAAACGGCGTGCCACTGACACAACATCAATTGAAGTATCACCACCACCAATACAGATTACTTTACCTGTAATATGCTTTAAACGACCTTGGTTATAAGCCTCAAGAAATGCAACACCAGACACACAATTTGTTGCATCGCCACCAGGAATTGGCAACATACGACCGCTCATTGCGCCAATAGCAAACAATACTGCATCATAATCTTTTTCCAGCTGTTCCATGGAGATATCCACACCTACTTTGGTGTTCATTTTAGTTTCAATACCTGTTTCAATAATACGATCAATCTCATATTGCAACACATCGCGTGGCACACGATAGTCAGGAATACCGTACATCATCATACCACCCAATTGATCATATTTTTCAAATACAGTTACACTATGGCCTTGCTTGCGTAATTGCAATGCCGCAGATAAGCCGCCACAACCGCCACCAATAATAGCCACTTTTTTACCCGTATCTTTGGCGTCAACTTCAAATCTATAACCTTCTTTTTTTGCATTGTCGCCAATAAATTGCTCTACTGCGTTAATACCCACTGTATCTTCAACTTCGTTACGGTTACAACCATCTTCACAAGGTGCTGGACAAACTCTACCCATAATTGATGGAAATGGATTTGCATCTGTCGAACGACGGAAAGCATATTCCTGCCATGATAAATCACCAGAAGGCTTTTCCATGCCACGAACAATATCTAACCAGCCACGAATGTTATGACCAGAAGGGCAAGAACCTTGACATGGTGGGGTTTGACTTACATAAGTTGGACACTTGTGTGAGGTGTCATTTTGAAAAATCTTTTGGCTCCATGGCACTGTGCCTAACTCATCACCCTCATCTTTAAACATTCTAAATGTATGGTTATCGCCTTTGTGAATTTGTCCGTATGGATTCTTTTGCATATCAAATCTCCTTATCTATTATTCTGCTTTTATAGTTTCTGCTTCTTCTGCCACTTTAGCTTCAGAATCATCTGTTTGTGGTTTGTCCATAATGATTGCCTCGCTTACCAATTGGTGTGCACTAACAATCATATAGGGGTCGAAATCAAATTTTGGTAACACTTTACTGAATTGTGATTTACAAATTGCACAAATGGCAACCAGTGTGTCAACTGCATCAGTTTTTTCTACTTCTTTCAATGCCTGCATTCTTGGCATTGCGCCTTTAATACGAATCTCCATCAAGTCGTCGGTTAACAGTCCGCCACCGCCACCGCAACAAAAGGTTGATTCCATAATCGTACTACGCTCCATATCTACATAATTATTACAAACTGCTTTAATTACTTCGCGCGGGAGGATGAATTGGCCATTTGGAATGCCGCCCATATTGGTTGCCCTCGCAACATTACAAGAATCATGGAAAGTAACTGTTCTATCGTCATTGGCAGATTTGTCAAACTTTAACTTATTGCGTTGAATCAAATCATGTGTGTATTCAATAATATGTTGTGGTTGTGGATAACGAGAATCCAGTTGATTCTGTAGTTTTAAAGCGTGCTTGTCAGTTGTATCTGCACCTGCGCCAACGCCTGATAAAGTATTCCAAAAACTGTAAGCCACACGCCAAGCATGACCACACTCACCGACCATAACACGAGAAACTTCAAGATCAAGTGCTGCTTTACGAATTCTAAGTGCTGCTTTACGCATTATGTCGTAAGAGCCAATAAACATACCAAAATTCGCACCTTCGGAAGCATAAGAACTCATCGTCCAACTCACGCCATCTTGATGGAAAACCTTGCCATAACCAATCAAACCATCAATATGTGGTTCAGCAAAAAAGTCTGCCGACGGGGTAATAAGTAAAATTTCAGCGCCCTTAACATCCAATGGATATTTAACAGCAACCCCTGTTTCCTCTTCAATCTCCTCTTCAAGATCAAGTAGAGTGTCTCGTAGAGCTGGCTCAGGTAAACCCAAATTATTGCCCACTGTAATTGCCTTGCCCAAAATTTGATTACAATATTTTTGACCCAGTCCAACCGCATCCAACACTTCACGAGCTGCCATTGAAATCTCAGCAGTATCAATACCGTAAGGGCAAAATACACTACAACGACGACATTGTGAACATTGGTGGAAATAGTTATACCAATCGTCCAACATCTTGTCATCCAACTCTTTGGCGCCAACTAATTTAGGAAAATATTTACCTGCAAAAGTAAAATGGCGACGATAAACACTTCTGAACAAATCTTGACGGGCCACTGGCATATTCTTAGGATCAGATGAACCTAAAAAATAATGGCATTTATCTGTACAAGCGCCACATTTGACACAAGCATCTAAAAATACTTGAACTGAGCGATATTTAGATTTTAACTCGCCCATTTTATTGATAGCAACTTCTTGCCAATTGTCAACTTTTTCACCAGGAAAACCCAAAGGTTTTTGAAATTCTTCAACAGATTTAAAGGGCCCATCGCCAGCCATAATCCCTTCGTTAATCTTAGGAATTTTTAAATAAGTGGGTAATTTTGGTACCTCGAAATCTTTTGCCATGTTATTCGTCCTTACCTAATGTTTCGTTTAATCTAACTTCTTGTTCTTGTTCTTGCTTCAATGCCCACGGTGAAATGTGACGCTTCTTGCGTGAATCATCCACTTGATTTCGTGTTGGGCTAAAGAAAATACCAGGCACATGTAATAATTTTGAAATTGGGAAAATGGCCAACAACGAAAATGCCAAGAAAATATGCACCAAAAAATGTACTTCCGTTGGTAAATTTGCCCAATCAAAACTCAACAATCCAGAAGCAAAACCTTTTACCATAATTACATCAGTATGGTTACTGGTAAATGTCATTACCACGCCACTTACCCCAATCACTAATAATAAAAGCAACATTAAATAATCAGACGGTGCTGAAATATAACGAATACGCTCAACAAAAAATCGACGACCAAGCAAGCCAAATAAACCGATAACCATAGCAAAAGCTGCATATTTAAACGGTTGAATCAATAAAAATATTTCAGGCAAATCGCCTGGCCAAAAATAACGAGCATGGCGGATTAAAACCAACAACAAGCCCACATGAAATAACCAGCCAAACAACCAAGTCCACTTATTAGATTTGAATAAACTTTCAAATAAAACGACTTCGCGTGCCAGTCGCATAACCACACCTGTTTGTGTTAATGGAGTTGGTGCGGTTGGAATTTTAAGAGGTGCAGGCGTTACCCAATATTGGTAGATTTTTCTCGCCATACCAACAAGAAAAATCACCAAAGATAAGTAGAATAAAGCCGTAAAAAAAGTGCTTACTAAAGACATATTGCCCTCAAAAAATTTAAAATTTAGGAAAACACCCAAATAAACAGGTGCCTTCAATTAATAGAGACCTTTGTGTAAACATAAATAATTAGCAAAATTCAATTTTTTTGCCCAATTGGTAATTTCTTTAAACCTTATCTTAGCAAGACTAAGACTGGGTTTATCTATTACTAGAAAAATTACCAAGTAGGTAAAAAATAAATTCTTGATAAATATTCATATTTATACAAAGGTCTCTAACATCCACTCAAAAGGTTTAAAAACCTTTTGAGTCAAATATTTAGATACAACCTGTTGGTTTAGGAAGACCAGCGAAACGACAACCTTGCTTACCAGGACCATACGGGAATAAAGAATATAGGTACTTAGAGTTACCTTTTTCTTTACCAAATTGTTTGCCAATTGCTTTGGTCAATACACGAACCGCTGGTGCGATTTGATACTCTTCAAAGTAATCACGCAAGAAATTAATAACATCCCAGTGCTCTTCAGATAAATCAATATCATCACCTTTTGCCATTTCTACAGCAATCTCCTTTGTCCAGTCTTTAAGATCTACCAAAAAACCCTCTTCATCTACTTCTGCGCCTAAAATCTCAGCCATTTTTTACTCCTATATAAAATTAAATTAAAGCCATGAAACCGCAGTTCCATGCTCTACAACTAAATCAACAAAACCTGCGTAATCAACTAATTTGATATCATCTGCAACCTTTGATGAAATTCCTCTTGCCTCAACATCTCCCTGCAATGCAAACACTCTACCCTGTGCTGCCAAATCGGCAAGCATGGGTGATTTTGTATTTTTTGCAGCAGAAATAACACCATCTTCGATGAGCAAAATAACACTACTGTCGTCAATTGTATTTAAACAAGACTGCAATGAATTGCGCTCAAAAGATGATTTGTTTACTGTATGTAACATATTAAACTCCTCTTAAAAACTTAAACAGACATCTTGCTCAGACATCAATTTAGTCAACTCAGCATTAGAAACCACTTGAATACTTGGCTTTTCTGCCCAATCATCATCTTCATCTTCCCAAACCAAAGGCATTAAGTCATCTATACTCAAGCCCCTTTCTTCCAAAGATTCCGCTGACACAAAAAGTTGCTTAATATCGTAATCGCCAAGCGCATGATAAGTCTTAGAAAAGTTTTTCATACCAATACCTTCAGGATTTTGACCTTCAACAATTTGATACACGCCATCATCAATAAACGCCAATGACACATCTTGCTCAAAAGCAGCAGCAATCAACACCACCTCTAATGATTCTAAGGCATACACGGTACCGTAAGGTGCCTTACGGTTTAAATACATAAATTTCTTTGTCGTCATCTTAGTCTCCAAATACCACTAAACGATCGGATTGAATACCTGCTTCAATCAATTGACCTAAACCTGAAATGCGGAAAGCTGGGTGAATGTTATTGCCATCAATACCATTCTTACTGGCTTCACCTTCATCCAACATACCACGACGAAGCGCAGCAGCCACACAAACCACCAACTCAGGCTCACCATCGGCATTTTTAATATCTAACTCAGCCCACTGGTTAACAACATTGCGGTCGTCTTGCGGTGGAATAGTAAAACGCGAAGCATTATCAACTCCGTCATGATAGAAAAACACACGGAAAATCTCGTGTCCTTTGGCAATCGCCGCCTTGGCAAACTGATACGCTGTATCAGATGCTTGGTGCTGATAAGGGCCTTCGTTAATTTGAATAGAAATCTTCATTTAAACGCTCCCTAGAAACGGATATAAGCTGATGAATTAAGCTGATGACGCGTACCTTTCCAATCAGAAACATGGAATTTAGTAAACGGTAATCCAGTCTTTTCAAAGAATGCTGGCCAGCCGATACGCTCAACCCATTCTCCTACTCTTTCCCAATCACGAGCATCAGCCTTATACACGGCTAAAATTTTCTTAACCACAGCGCCCACTTCTGGCCATCTTGGTGGGTTATTTGGCAGACCTGCTGCTACTAACTTCTGGAATGAAGGCTTAGAGCGTGCATTTGAGTGCTTACCACCAATCCAGATAGCAATCTTAGAATGCTCAGGATCGTTAATTTGCATTGGAGGGCAAGGTGGGAAACACGCACCACAACAAATACATTTCTTCTCATCAACTTCCAATGTTGGCTTGCCGTTAACCATTGCAGGACGAATCGCAGCAACAGGACAACGCGCAACAACCGTTGGACGCTCACAAACATTAGCCACTAAATCATGGTTAATCTTAGGTGGCTTAGTATGTTGAATGTTAATCGCAATATCGCCATGTCCACCACAGTTAATTTGACAACATGAAGTCGTCATGTGTACACGATTTGGCATTTCTTCTTTTTTGTATTCTTCATACAATTCATCCATCAATGCTTTTACTACACCTGATGCGTCTGTACCTGGAATATCACAGTGCAACCAACCTTGGGTGTGTGAAATCATTGACACTGTTGGACCTGTGCCACCTACTGGGAAACCAGCAGATTCTAATGCTTCAATCAAAGGATTAACTTTTGCTTCAGTGTCTACCATAAACTCAACATTTGAGCGGATAGTAAAGCGAATGTAGCCGTCGCCAAATTCATCAGCAATGTCTGCTAATTTCTTGATTGTGTACACATCCATTTGTCTTTGTGTGCCACAACGAACAGTCCAAACTTCTTCATTGTACTTTGAAGTGTGGTGTAATACACCTGGACGAGGACGGTCATGATAAGCCCATTGGCCGTAGTTACGACGCATTGTTGGGTGCATATATTGAATAGGATCAGGGCAACCTGATTCGATAGGCATTCTTACTGGTTCAGCCATAATATTTTCTCCTAATGTTATTTAATGTTTAATAAATGTTATGATTATGCGCTTGCTTCGGCTTTGTTTTCAAACCACTTAACAGCTTCTTCGTCCCACTTGTCCATACGAACATAAGACATATAACGCGGTGAATCAACCATATTTGGGTTAACTTCTAAGCCAATACCTTCCATAAAGTTAACGATACCAATTCTTTCAATCATTTCACCAGTGCGCTCATGCTCTAATGCATTTTCAGCGAAGAAGTCAATAACTTCACCAGCCAATTCTTCAATCGCTTCGTAATCATCTTCACTTTCAAGCTTCATAAATGGAACAACAACTGTGCCAAATAAGTCACCAATTTTCAATGTGCGCTTACCACCCATACAAATAGTTACACCTTTGTCGTCACCTGTTGCTAAGATTGCGCCTTCAGCAGCATCTTTAACATACTTGTGTGTAAGAGGGGAAGTTACATTTAAACAATGCATACACTTAACGCAGTTTTTATTGTCAATTGTCAATGAAGTATCAGATTCAACTTTCATTGCTTGAGTTGGGCAACGCGAAGTAATGTTGTCAACCACATAATCCATGCCTTTGTCTGCTACCATTGCTTTCCATGCGTCTTGGTTGATTTTAATATCATCTCTCCAAGTACCGATGGTTGAGAAGTCTGAACGCTCAATAGAGTTCATACAATCGTTAGCACAACCTGACACTTTAAATTTCATTTTGTATGGTAATGCTGGACGATGCATATCGTCAAGAAATGCATTTACCAATGTACGCAATGCGGCTTGCTCGTTTGTATTTGACATTTCACAACGCGCTGCACCAACACAAGACATACCAGTACGCACTGCAGGACCTGCGCCACCCATATCAAAACCATAATCGTTAAACTTGTTAAAAATAGTTTGTGTGGTTTCTTCAGTTGCACCTTGAAGCATAATGTCGCCTGACTGGCCATGGAATGCAATCAAACCAGAACCGCCGTTATCAACAAACATATCACACATATCTCTCAATAACTGAGAGGTGTAATGCATACCTGCTGGTGGCTGAATTCTTAAGGTGTGGAATTCGCCAGCATCTTTAAATTTAAATTCGCCGTTTTCGTCTTTAAGTTCGTTAAAGCGTGGAATAACACCACCACCATAACCAACAACACCAACTGTACCACCTTTCCAATAACCTTTCTTAGTTACATATGATGTTTCAAGTGTTGCCAAAACATCACGCACCATGCTAGCACCTGTGTGATCATCTTGTGCCAAACGCTTAAGACCTGTTACGAACGAAGGCCATGGGCCATTTTCCAACTCATCAAGGTTGGGCGTGTTATATAGCTCTTTTGCCATTTTTATTTCTCCAATAGTTTTAATAAATTCCCTGATTCTTAAGAAAAGGAAATATGAACAGAGATATTATACTCAGAATACAAGAAAATTCCCCATTTTATTAGTGGTATTGATGACTATCTCTTAGGGGGTAGATTGGTTTTGCTTTTAAAAATTAAGGCGATTACTATAAAGCCAACCTCGGTGTAATACAGGCATCACACTAACTGTAATTAGAGGTCTTTGCATTAGTATAAATGATTAACAACATTCAATTTTTACCAAATTAATGATATTATTAAACCTTATCCTAATGGCACTAAAGTTAGATTTACCTTCTAAGACTGCTGGGCTGCTGAAAAAGATGATTATTTATATTTTATGCAAAACCCCGCATATAAAGATAAACACTTTATGCTAAATACTCATCAACTTTGCTGGCTACACCACGGCCTTCATTGATTGCCCACACCACTAGGGATTGACCACGACGACAATCACCCGCAGTGAAAATACCCGTTTGAGAGGTGGCATATTCGCCATAATTCGCTTGATAATTACCCCGCTTATCAAGGTCAATATTTGCATCATCACTTAAATAATGCTCTGGGGCAATAAAGCCCATTGATAAAAGCACCAATTGTGTGTTCCAAGTTTTTTCACTGCCGTCAATTTCAATCAACTGGCCTTCTTTAAAATCAACATTGACTGTATTTAGCCCAACAACCTTACCGCTCTCATCTTTAACAAATGATTTGGTCATTAAGTGATATTGCCTTGGATCTGCCCCAAATACTTCTGTTGCTTCGGCATGACCATAATCCACACGATAAATCAATGGCCAAAGTGGCCAAGGATTGCTTTCTGCACGATCTTCAGGAGGCTTGCCCATTAACTCAAAATTCACAATTGACTTTGCACCTTGACGCACTGCCGTGCCAATACAATCTGTCCCTGTATCGCCACCACCAATCACAATCACATCTTTGTCTTTAGCAGATAATTCTGAATCGTCAGCATGTCCAGTATTTAATAAACTTTGCGTATTTTTAGTCAAATATTCCATTGCCAAATGCACGCCATCTGCATCACGATTGTCCACTGGCAAATCACGCGCTTGTGTTGCGCCTGTAGTAAATACTAACGCATCAAAATCTTTTTGCAATTGCTCGGTACTAATGTCTTTGCCCACATTGACATTGGTAATAAACTCAATGCCTGATGTTTTGAGTAAATTCACACGACGATCCACCACTTCTTTACCGAGTTTCATATTAGGAATACCATACATTAACAAACCACCAATGCGATCAGCACGCTCAAAAACACTTACACTATGTCCCAGTTTATTAAGTTCTTCTGCTGTTGCTAAGCCCGCAGGTCCAGAGCCAACCACTGCTACTTTTTTCCCTGTTCGATATAGAACTTTGTGTGGCTGAATCCAATTTTCGTCAAAACCACGATCAACAATGGCTTGTTCAATATTTTTAATTGTTACCGCTGGATTGTTCAATCCTAATACACACGAACCTTCACAAGGTGCGGGGCAAACTCGCCCTGTAAATTCTGGAAAATTATTGGTTTTATGCAAACGCGTTAATGCTTCTTGCCATTTGTCGTGATAAACCAAATCATTCCACTCAGGAATTAAATTATCAACAGGGCAGCCATTACTGGATTGACAAAACGGCACGCCGCAGTCCATACATCTTGCCCCTTGATCTTGTAAATGTGCAACATCGTGTGTGCCGGTAAAAATTTCACCATAATCTTTAATGCGCAGTTCGACAGAACGATATGCCTCAGTTTTTCTATCAAATTCCTTAAATCCAGTTATTTTTCCCATTGTTAATCATTGTCTAAAATATCAAGGTGCGTAATTATGCCATAAATTCACCTTGTTTATCAATCATAATGACTGTATAATTGCCCTTTTTTACAGATTTGAATAGAAGGAATGTAGTCATGAATGTAATTGACCAAATTGAAAGTGAGCAGTTAAGATCAGATATCCCTGAGTTTTCATCAGGTGATACAGTCGTTGTGCAAGTTAAGGTGCGTGAAGGCGACCGTGAAAGATTACAAGCATTTGAAGGTGTGGTAATCGCTAAGAAAAACCGTGGTATTGGCTCTGCCTTCACGGTTAGAAAAATTTCTCACGGCGAAGGTGTTGAGCGGGTTTTTCAAACACATTCTAAAATGATTGACTCAGTAGAAGTTAAGCGTCGTGGTAAAGTTCGCCAAGCTAAGTTATATTATCTTCGTGGTCTGACAGGCAAGAAAGCAAGAATTAAAGAAAAATTGGCGGCTAAAAAATAAAAGCCATCACATTCTTTTAAAAATACCGACAATCAGTCGGTATTTTTTTGTCTAAAATCCAATACCATGGAAACCATTATATTGAGACCTTTGCATAAATATGAATAATCATCAAGAATCTACTTTTCACCCACTTGGTAATTTTTTTAAACCCAGCCTCAGCCCTACTAGGACAAGGTTTAAGAAAATTACCAAGTGGGCAAAAATTGAATTTTGCGAATCATCCATATTGATGCAAAGGTCTCATATTGAACCTATGAAACACATAAAACAATATCTCATTTATCCAAAGAATCGCCAAACAATAGGCTGCCCTTCTAATTCCCTAAGCCGAACTGGATTAACACAGTAGCCTTTTATGGATAATCTCACACTTATCGATCAATTCCTTGACCATTATTGGCTGTCATCAGGTGCCAGTCCAAACACCTTATCAGCCTATCGCTCCGACCTCAATCTTTTTTCTCAATGGCTAAAATCCCCTCTCGAAAAAGTTAACGATACTGCCATTCATAATTATTTCAAACACAGGGCGCTTAACCCAGCAACCCAAGCGCGCATACTCACTTGTTTACGAACATTTTATCAATATCAACTTACCATAAAAACCATTATCACCAACCCAACAGAAAAACTCTGCCACCCAAAACAAGTGCAAAAACTCCCCATTTTCTTAAACCTCACAGAAGTTGAAGCGTTACTTGAAGCGCCCAATAAGAAAACCATCTTCGGTATGCGTGACCGTGCTATGTTGGAGTTGCTATATTCGTGTGGATTGCGCGTTTCAGAATTAATTAATTTGGCGTATCACAATCTAAGCCTTAATGAAGAATACATCCGCATCCATGGCAAAGGCAATAAAGAACGAATGTTGCCAATGGGCGAAATGGCGATGGATTACCTATCCATCTATGAAGAAAAATCCCGCCCTTTTCTGCTAAAAACTGGACAAACTGACGCCTATTTTCTCAGTAATCGTGGCTCAAGCATGAGCAGACAAAATTTCTTCTACATCATTAAGGCCTACGCTTTGAAAGCAGGTATCAACAAACCTCTCTCTCCACACACACTCCGCCACGCCTTTGCCACGCATTTGGTACAACAGGGTGCAGATTTGCGTAGTGTGCAATTAATGCTGGGGCATAGCGATATTTCCACCACCCAAATCTACACCCATATTCAAAATACGCAATTAAAATCTCAACATCAAAAACACCACCCTCGTGGCTGATTTTAGATATTTGAGACCCTTGTATTAGATATGAATGCTGAATAAGGGGCAAATTTTATTCCGTTGTATTTTTTTTATAAAGCCTGTCTTAGCAGAATCAAAATGAACTTTGGTTGCTATTTATGCCTAATGCAGGGGGCTCTATTTTTAAGGGTGATTTAAAGTGAGATTTTTACAATTAATATTTGAAGAATGGCACAACTACAATGCCATTGATAATTAGATATATTTCACTTCTAGAATTTCGTAAAGAATATTGCCTTGTGGCGCTTTAACAATAACTTCATCGCCCTCTTCATTACCCATTA
>Ga0256845_1001932_pt1 | contig 15819 bp, 16 predicted proteins | sample RiftiametaG_FD_189101 | JGI IMG/M metagenome (GOLD analysis project Ga0256845, IMG submission 189101) | Tube worm associated microbial communities from hydrothermal vent at the East Pacific Rise, Pacific Ocean - Riftia | ecosystem: Host-associated > Annelida > Integument > Unclassified ...
AATTTCAGTCTTTTTTATCCTATTTTTAAGTGAAATAATTGCAAATTTATGGTCATTTTTGGTGATAGTTCCAAATCATTCAGCAGAAGATATATATCAGTTTAGCACTCCTCATAAAACGCAAGGCGAGTACTATTTAAGACAGATTATGGGTAGCGTAAACTACAACACTGGTTCAGATTTAATAGACTTTGCACATGGTTTTTTAAACTACCAAGTAGAGCACCATCTTTTTCCTGATAAGCCACATAGTTTTTACCAAAAGATGCAACCCATAGTAAAAGACATATGCAAGAAACATAATTTAGAGTATAGACAAGAGTCAGTTTTCAAAAGAATAGGCATGAGTGTGGATCTTATGGTAGGAAAAACAAAACTGCTTACAATTGATGGTGTTTAATCATTAAGAGAGTTAAAAATGGAAAAATTAGTAGGAAGATATAGTGCAGTTGAAGAGATTGTTAATGCAGTTACGCATGGTATTGGTGTTCTTTTTAGCATCGTAGGGCTTACAGTTTTAGTTGCTTTTGCTACTTTAAATGGCTCCGCTTTGCTAATCACAGGCTGTGCAATTTTTGGTGGCACTTTGATATTTGCTTACTCCTCATCCACACTTTATCATGCTATAACCAATGAAAAAATCAAACAGATATTTCGTCAGTTTGACCATGCAGCAATATATCTTTTGATAGCAGGAACATATACTCCAGTTTTAATTCTTTTAAATCCTTCTCTAGGATTGACTATTTTTAGCATAATCTGGACAACTGCTATATTTGGCGTTATTTTAAAGTTTATATATCCGCATAAATTTAAAAAACTCTCTGTAGTTTTATATCTTGTTATGGGGTGGTTTATAGTCAGCATTATAAACCAACTTATGATGAGTATGGATAGTGGTGGGCTTTGGCTTATGCTTATAGGCGGGCTTTTTTACACCGTTGGAGTTGGTTTTTATATTTGGAAATCTTTACCATACAATCATGCAATTTGGCACCTATTTGTTTTAGCAGGTAGTATTTCACATTACTTTATGATTCTATTTTATGTGGTTCTATAAAATACTAAGTTATTTTTAGCTAAAATAGATGTAAAAATTATAATAGGGTTATATATGTTACTTCTTACTCCTGGTCCAACACCAGTACCTGAAGATATTAGAATGGCAATGAGCCAACCAACACTTCACCACAGAACACCAGAATTTGAAGAGATTTTTGCAAAAACAAGGGTGCTTTTAAAAGAGCTTTTTGGAATGAGCGAAGTTCTTATGCTTGCAAGCAGTGGAACAGGGGCTATGGAAGCTTGTGTTTTAAATCTTTGTAAATCAAAAGCACTAACAATCAACTCAGGTAAGTTTGGCGAGAGATTTGGAAAAATCTGTGAAGCTTACAACAAAGAGTATACTGAGCTAAAGTATGATTGGGATACCCCTGCAAGCGTTGAAGATGTTGTAAATGCTATTAAAAATGATGAAACTATAGATGCAATTTTTATTCAAGTTTGTGAGAGTGCTGGTGGACTTCGTCACCCAGTTGAGCAGATTGCAAAAGAGCTCAAAAAAATTCGTTCAAACATAATGATAGTCGCTGATGGCATAACAGCAGTCGGTGTTGAAAAAGTTGATACGACTAACATAGATGCACTTATAAGTGGAAGTCAAAAAGCACTGATGTTACCTCCTGGACTTGCTCTAATTGGTCTTAGTACTGAAGCTATAAGAGTGATTGAAGAGAGTGGAGTAGGTTATTACTTGAACCTAAAGACAGAACTGAAACAGCAAAAGAAAAATACAACAGCATATACAGCTACAACAACTCTTATCATGGGACTTAAAGCTATGTTAGAGAAGTTACATGTAGAGGGTTTTGATAAGCTTTATAGTGACACAAAAAAGCGTTCTGACGCCACCAAAAAAGCTCTTGAAGCGTTGGATTTAAAGATATTTCCAAAGACTCCTGCAGATGCAATGAGTGCAGTGTTTGACGAAGAAGCAGCAAAAATAAGAAAGATTTTAAAAACAAAATACAGTGTTAACATGGCAGGTGGTCAAGACCATGTCAAAACTACACTTTTTAGAATAAATCATATGGGTTTAGTGGCAGACTATGAGACTGCATGGACACTAAACGCAATAGAGATGGCACTTGAAGAGATAGGACGTCGTCCATACGATGGAACTGCAAATAAAGTATTTACGAAAGAGATAAGCAAATGATAGATGAACACGAAATACCAAAAGGAAGTAGACTCTACTTCGGCAAAAGTGCAAAATTAAAAAGAGGCATTGAAGCAACAGCAAGTGAGCTTTTAGAAAATACAGGGTTTGAAGAGATAGCAACTCCCTTTTTCTCTTATCATCAGCACCAAAGTCTAAATGAAAAAGAGATAATTCGTTTTTCAGATGAGCAAAATAATTTAGTATCACTTAGAGCAGATAGTACACTTGATGTTGTAAGGCTAATGACAAAAAGATTGGGAAGAAGTACAAAGCAGAACAAGTGGTTTTATATACAGCCAGTTTTTAGATACCCAAGTCTTGAAGTCAACCAGATAGGTGCAGAGTTTATTGGCAATGATGATTTAAGTTCAAGTATAGAGCTTTGTGGAGAGGTGTTTAAAAAGTTTGATTTGTTTCCGTTAGTTCACATAAGTAATATAAAAATACCAAAAATGATAGCCCGAGAGCTAAATCTTGATTTGAGTATATTTGAGAGAGCAGAACTTCATAAAATACTCTCCTTAAACATAGATTGGTTGGAAAAACTAGCTTGTCTACAAAATCCAAAAGATATTGATGTGGTTATAAAAATAGTTCCAGATAATATAAAAGTAGAATTGGAAAAGATGAAAGCTCTTTATGAAAAGCTTGATTATAAAAATGTACACTTTTCGCCACTGTATTATGTCAATATGAGATACTATGATGAGCTATTTTTTAGATTTATAGAGAAAAATAGCACACTTGCAAAAGGTGGAAGTTACAAAAGTGAAGGCATGGAATCAACAGGTTTTGGTCTTTATACAGATTCGCTAATAGAAACAATAATGAGAGAGAAATAACATGGCAAATAGAGCAGATTTAATTGTAGGAATACAATGGGGCGATGAGGGAAAAGGTAAGATAGTTGATATGCTTGCTCAAAAGTATGATATGGTTTGTAGAAGCCAAGGTGGACACAATGCTGGGCATACTATTTGGGTTGATGGTGTTAGATATGCACTTCATTTAGTTCCTTCAGGAGTTTTAAATAAAAAAGCTATAAACATTATCGGAAACGGTGTTGTTATGAGCCCTGAGTCTATCATAAAAGAGATGGAGCAGTTCGATGAAAGTCTTGAAGGTCGTCTTTTCATAAGTGATAAAGCTCATTTAAATCTTCCATATCACTCTTTAGTAGATATCGCTCGTGAAAAACTAAAAGGTGATAAAGCCATAGGAACGACTGGAAAAGGAATTGGACCAGCTTACGCTGATAAGATAAACAGAGTAGGACATAGAACGGGGGAACTGTTACATGTAAAAAAACTTTGTGATTCTATCATGTCTGAATTTTCTTTGAACAAACCACTTTATGATGCTTTAAATGTGTCAACACCAAGTCGTGAAGAGTTGTTAGTGGAATTAACAGATTATAAGAATAAACTAGAACCTTTTATAGCAAATACAACGAACATGGTGTGGGATGCAATAGACAGTGGCAAAAAGATACTGTTAGAGGGTGCTCAAGGAACTTTACTTGATATAGACCACGGAACTTACCCTTATGTGACAAGTTCATCTACTGTAAGTGCAGGAGCATGTACAGGTCTTGGGCTTAATCCTAAAGATATCGGTATAGTAACAGGAATTGTAAAAGCATATACAACAAGAGTAGGTCATGGACCTTTTCCAACAGAAGATTTTGGTGATGATGGCAAAAAAATGGCAGATGTTGGTAAAGAAGTAGGAACAACAACAGGACGTGGTAGAAGATGTGGTTGGTTTGATGCAGTTGGTGTTAAACACTCTTCAAGACTAAATGGTTGTGACCAATTTGCTCTTATGAAACTAGATGTTCTTGATGGTTTTGAAACTATTAAAATCTGTGTAGCATATGAAGTAAATGGCGAGAGAATTGACTATATGCCAAGTGATTTAGATGGAGTAACTCCAATTTATGAAGATATCCAAGGTTGGGACAAAGTTGAAGGAATCTCAAATTACGACGAACTTCCACAAGGTGCAAAAGACTATGTTAAACGTATAGAAGAGTTAACAAATACAAAAGTAGGATTGATTTCAACAAGCCCAGATAGAAACGACACGATAATATTGTAATGCAGAAGTTTACTTCGTGCTTGAGTAAAAGGAATTTAGCTTGAACGTGTTCAAGCTAAAGGAGAAGTTAAAATGAACAGCAAGTTTACACCCATCGCGAAGGTTAGAAAACAACAGAGTGATATGGTGGAGACTCGTTTGGCTAAGGCTCGGTTTGAAAAGCATGAGATAGAGCAAGAACTTATCTCTACATGTAAAGAGATAGATGAAACGGTTATCCCCACAAGTGGGGATATATCTTTGATGAATATGGTCAGAGAGAGATTGGGTATAATAAGAAGAGCAAAAGATAATTTGCAAGAGAAATTGCTTATAAAAGAGACTGAGATAAATCAGTTGAGAGATAAGTACAAAAGAGCTCATATAGAGTATGAGAAGATAAAATATCTTGAAGAGCAAGATTTTGCTGAGTGGATGGAAAAGATTAAAAAAACTGAGAGTTTAGATTTAGATGAGATATCTAATATCTTGTTTGTAAATAAGGGGCAAAAGTGAAGATTTTAGTTATAACGATTCTATTTTTTACAGCACTTTTCTCAGATACTATTGACTGTACTCAAGTTTTTGAGAGCAGAAAGAGTGAGCTTTTAAAAGAGATAGAGAAGATAGATGAAGCAAGACAATCTTTTGAAGCACTACAAGCTGCTACAAATTCGCTATTTGATAAACAACAAGCAAAACTTGATGAGCAAAGAGATGATCTGAATGCTACTATGGAAAAAATTCTTCTTCGAGAAGAAGGTATCAAAAAGATGCTTAAAGAGAACAAAAAACTTCTTGATTCAATAAATGGTGCCAAAAACGATAAGATAAGTGAAACCTACTCAAAGATGAAAGACTCAGCAGCAGCAGGGATTCTTTCAGAACTAAATACAACTGAAGCAGCAGCAGTTTTGTTCACACTTCAAGCGAAAAAAGTTTCTAAAATCATGGCAAAAATGGATCCTAAAAAAGCTTCTAAAATAACACAAAGATTAGTTTTGGGACCTCCATTTAAAACTAAAGATTAAGAAGTCTATTATATGAATTATTTAGAAAAGGATATTCTATATGAAGAAAAAAGTATTTTTTTGTACTATTATAGGTACTCTAATTTTTGTAGGTTGTGCGGGAACTACGCCAGATTTAGGTAAAATTGGAAAATCAGGCAACTACGAAAGTATAGTAAAAACTGGTAATTATAAAAAAATTGTAGATGAGTTCAAAAAAAATCCACAAGATGATTTGTTATGGTATATGGATGCTGGTCTTATATCTAAGTATGCACATGACCACAATGCTACCATTGGTTTTTTTGATAAATCTGAAGATAAAATAAAGCAGTATGATAAAGAAGTTTTAGCAGGGACTGTTTTAGCAAATGTTGGAGCTGTTATAACGAACGATACATTTATGGATTATCGTCCAAAAATTTATGAAGGCATTATGGTAAATACCTATAAAGGTATGGACTTTTTAAATAGTGGTGACAGAGTTAATGCAAGGATTGAATTTAATCGTGCATTAGAAAGACAAAGAAGAGCAAAAGATTTTTTTGCAAAAGAGATTTCTCAAGAGAGAGATAATATAAGAAAAGAAGAGGCTCAAAAAGCTAAAAAAAATAAACTCAATCCAAATAAAATCAAGAAAACGGCATCAAATTTAGATACAAAAAATACTATAGAGCAAAAATATTCAAATCTTTTTGCATTTAAAGCATATCCAGATTTTATAAATCCATTTAGTAGTTATATGGCAGGACTATTTTTTATAAGCTCCGGAGATTATGCAAAAGCCACTGATATACTGAAAGAAACATATGGCATGATAAAAGACAATGAAGAAGCTAGTGAATATGTAAAGAGAGATTTAGAGTATGCTTTAAAAGCTAGTTCTTCAATAAATATAACAAATACTAAACACTATACTTGGGTTATTTTTGAAAATGGAGAAGGACCAAGTAAAGAGGAGTTGAGATTTGACATTCCTCTATTTTTAGTTACCAATAAAGTTCATTATACAGGTATAACATTACCTACATTTAAAGAAAAACCAGCTGCCTTTTATAATTTAAGAGTAAAAAATGGTTCAAACAGTGTAAATACTAAACAAGTAGCAAGTATGGATAAAATCATCAAAGCCGAGTTTCAAAAGAGATTTCCTCTTGTAATGACAAGAGCAATTATAAGAACAACGACTCACACTATGATGCAGTATCAATTACAAAAAGAGGGTGGGTTACTTGGTGGAATAGTTGGTGCGGTATATCAAGGTTTCATGAATAGAGCAGATACAAGACAATGGAAAAATCTACCTAAAAACTTTCAAATTGCGAGAGTTCCTATGATGAGCCCTAAATTGAGTATAAATTTTTCAGGAAGCCAAAAACATTTAGAGTTTAATTTAGATGTAAATAAAAATCATATAATATTTGTTAGAGTTCCCAATATAAATGCTAAGGAGATTGTAAATGAAATATCTTTCTAAAATAGTTCTAGTTTCACTTCTAGGACTTATGTTTTTAGGTTGTCAAAAACAACCTATTCCAAGTTATAATAATTGGCCAATCACTATTGATAGTAGTCTGTCAAGTTCAATTGAAATAGTAAATTCAATTAGTAGAAAAAGAGCTGATTCTCTTAGTGAAGTTCAATTTACTTTGAAAAATAGATTATCTCATACAAGCATAGATGCTTTGTATCAGATTCAATGGTTTGATGCAGATGGTTTTGTTATCAAAAGTATAACAGATACATTTATGAAAATTCATTTACCGCCATATGAAGAGAGAGTTTTTAGTGTTATATCTTCATCTCCAAAAGTGGTAACTTATAAAATATATATTGTAGATTATGAAAAAAATAAAAAAAGGATTCCAAATGACCATATTCACAACAACAATTAAAAGTGTTTTAGTAGCATCAGTTGCTGCTTTATTGTTTACTGGGTGTACACAGCAGCCTAGATATGTAGATTCTCAACATCCAGAGAGTGCGAAAGCATCAACTATGGGTTTGGATTATCAAGATTTTAGAAAAGCTTCTATTGAAGCATCACAATCAATGCTTCGTTCAGGTGCTTTAAATAGACCAGGAGGTGGAAGATATGTTCTTGCAATTTCGACTATAATCAATGATACCACACAAAGAATAGACATGGATCAGTTGATTAAAAGCATTAGAATGTCACTACTTCAAAGTGGAAAAGTAGTTGTAACAACTGCAGTAAGAGCAGGTGGTGCTGAAGATAATATGAGTTATGATGCGAGAAAACTTAGAAACTCCGAAGAATTCAATCAAAAAACTGTGGCAAAAAAAGGGCAAATGATAGCTCCAGATTTTTCTCTTTCAGGAAAAATAATCCAAAGAAATGCAAAACTGTCTGATGGTGATATGAAAGTTGATTATTACATTCAATTAACATTAACAGATATAAAAACAGGACTTGCATATTGGGAAGGTGAAACTGTTATAACAAAAGCCGGTAGTGGCAAAACTGTAAATTGGTAGGAAAATAAAATGAAAAAAATATTGAGTATAATTTTTCTATTAGTTCTAACTTTAAGTGCAAATAATAGTCAAGTAGATACTGAACAAGAAAAAGTTACTGATGCTAATATTGGAGAAACTTTTAGTGAGGAAAATTTAGAAGATTGGAAAAATGATTTTGAAAGTAGATTTAATGTCAGTATAGGAGTAGCCAAGGAAGGAAGAACCTTTTTTTATGGCTCATCGCCAGTTCGAGTTTCACCTCTTGATCCATCTTATGCAAAAGAGTTAGTTGTGGCATATGAAAAAGCATTGCTTGATTTGCAAGCAAGTTATATTTTTGAAATATTTGGACGCATGACAACAGAAAGAATTTTAGATTTTTTTGAAGATGACTCTACAAATGCTAGGGAGTTTCCAAAGGCAAAATTAGAAGAAGAAGCTAGAGCTGGAAAAATTGGTCGTATTTTTAATAAGGCTTTAGATGTTATAGAGTATAAATTGGATAATGAACTAGAAAAAGATGGAGTTGCTCCAGAAGCTATAAAAAAGATGTCAGTTGAACAGAAAAAAATTATTTTCAAAGATAATTTTAAAAAAAAGATGGTAAAAAAAGCTTTCGCAAATATTTCAGGCTTAGTTCCTGTTCAAACAAAGGTCATAACTACCAAAACAGAAGTAGGTGATGCAGTAGAAATTGGTATTATTGCAGTTTTATCTGAAAAAACTAAACAATTTGCAACTGATATAGCAAGAAGGAGACCAACACTTATCTCTGGTAAGCCTACAAACTTTTTAATGTTGCTTCCAAAGACAAAAAATGGTTTTTTAAATGAATTTGGTTTACGGTATATGTATGATGAACAAGGTCATCCAATGCTCTTGTCTTATGGTCGTTGGTCAGTGGTACAAAAAACAAATAACCCAAGTAAATATTTGAGAAAGAAAAAGAGTGCAAAAGAAAAAGCAAGAATGTTTGCAGAAGCATCTATTGGTGAATTTATGAAATCAAACATTCAATCTTTACAAAGTTTAGATACTGATTCCATAAGTGAGGAAGTAGCAAAAAATATAACTACTTTTGACAACCAGAAAGAACCTAGTATCAAAGAGAGTCTTAACAATATAGGTGAAACAATTGATAAAACATTAAAAAAGATACAAGCAAAATCAAGTTTTAGACTTCGTGGAACATCTCAAGTTAAAACTTGGGAGGTAAAAGATAAAAATGGAGTTTTACATGTAGGTTCTGTTGTGACATGGACTTATTCACAACTTGAAAATGCTACAAATATGGCTAAAGGAAAGTTTAAGTCTAAAAAAGAACTTAAAAAAGAGAAACGTCAAGCCAAAAAAGTATCAAGAAAGTCAGTGATTGTAAATGATGTGAATGATTTTTAGGAAAGGTTCATGGTGATGAAAAAATTATTATTAATTTTATTTTTTATTACAACATCTCTTTTTTCGGAGATTATAATTGATAAAAAAGTTAGAGTTGTTGAGGGTATCGCAGAGGGAATCAACAGGGATGAAGCTGTAAATAATGCTCTCATAGAAGCCTTGGGGCAGTTAAATGGTGTATATATTAAAAAACAGACTATTGTTGAAGATAGTTCTATTGAGAGTTCAAGAGGTGATTTTTCATCGTTTAAATATAATTCAAAAATAGAAAAACTTACTAAAGGTAAAGTAGATAGTTATTCTATACTAAATGTTGAAAAGATTGATGATAAAAATTATCAAGCAACTGTGAGTATAACAAAAATAAAAATAACAAAGAGATATAAAACACCTGGATTAAATCCAAATAAAAGAAGAAAATTAGCTGTCATACCCTTTGAATACAAAGATAGTTATACCATTTTAAATAAGCTAGAAGTTGGCAAGCAAGTTTCCGATAGATTTACCCAAGCATTAGTTACAAAAATAACACAAACAAGAAAATTTACTATATTAGATAGAGAAAATAGTAAATATTATCAAGCGGAAAAAAACTTTATCAATTCTGGTGATTCTGATAAAGATGAGTTGCTGAAACTTGGAAAAAGATTGGGTGTTGATTATCTTTTGATTGGCAAGATATTAGATTTATCTATACAGAAAATTACAAGTCATAATAATATTGGCTTACCAGAGACATCACGGTTGATTTGCAATACAACTATCTCATATCGTATTCTTGCTATGGCAACTCAGCAGATAAAATGGAGCGAAACAATATCTAAAGAGTTTGAGATTCATAAAACTTCAAATCAAAACTCAACAGAAGCATTGTTTGCAAATGCTAGCAATACAATCTCACAAGTGATTGTGTCAAATATAACTGGTAATATATATCCTATAAAAATTGTATCGGTGACCTCTAATAGTATTATATTAAATCAAGGTGGTAATGGAATTAAAAAAGGTGATATATATCAAGTTTATAAAAATGGGCAAAGATTAGTTGACCCTTATACAAATGAATTTTTAGGCTATGAAGAGATAAAAAGTGGGGAAATAGAGATAAGAAAAGTAAGTTCTAAAATATCTTATGCAAGACTTTTAAGAGGAAAAATAGCAAAAGGTATGGTTTTAAGGAAAGATAAAACATCTAATAGTAGTAGGGAATTTAAAAGTGATGGTGAAGCTGTTACAGATGTAAAGATAAACAAAAATGGTGGAGTAGTTTTACCATTTTAATTAAGGAATAGGGTGGATTTTTTAACATATTTGATTTTTAGTAGTACACTATTTGTCTTTATAGCAAGCCCAGGTCCTGGAATATTTGCTGTTATGGCAAGAGGCTTAGGTTCAGGCTTTACTCATGCTTTTTCAATGGGTATGGGTATGGTTTTAGGTGATCTAGTTTATGTCCTAGTAGCGGTTTTCGGTCTTAGTGCAATTGCTAGTGTGATGGGTGATATTTTTATTGTTATCAAATACGTAGGTGGAGGGTATCTTATATATTTGGGTGTAAGAATATTTCTATCAAAACCATCAAATAATGCAATCAAATCATCTAAAAGTAAATCATATTTCAAAGATTTTATATCTGGTTTTTTGATTTGTATTAGCAACCCAAAAGTGATTCTTTTTTATCTTGGATTTTTACCAACTTTTGTAGATTTAAATACACTTGTTACTAAAGATATAATTTTAATTTCGCTTATAGTAGTTGTTTTACTTACTATTGTTATGGCAGGATGTGCTTACTTTTCAGCAAAAGCTAGAGAAGCTATGAAAAAACCAAAAGCTCAAACTATCATGAATCGATTTGCAGGAAGTGTTATGTTTGGAGCGGGAACTGCACTTATAATGAAGTTATAAAATTTTACATATAGACAACTTTTTTGTGACAAAGCAGATATTTACCTTGATTTAGATAAAATAATAAAAATTATACAAGGTATATAGATGAAAATTAGATTACCACACGCACCTTATATTGCAAATAAAATAGCTATAGACTTACTAAATAGTGGTTTCGTTACACTTCAAAGTGGATTAGAGCCAGTAGTAAAAGTATCACAAGAGTTGATAGAAGAAGACATACATAAAGAGATGGCTCTTGAAGAGAGAGTTGAAGAACTTTTAGATGACAATGAAGATGATATGGAGTTTATGCAGGTAGACAGACGTAACATGTTTTGGCTTATTAAGAAAAAACTAGCAAAAGAATACAAAGTTGTTCTTTCATATGAAGATAGATATAGTGACCTAGCTCACAGAGTCATGGAGAAGATTTGGAAAGATGATTTAGTTGAGTACACAGTTGCTGAGAACCGCATTAAAAACATCATCTATACTGCTATGGAGAGTTATATAGAGAGTTTTGAAGATGTTGAAGAGATAGTAGCTGAGAAAATAACTCATTATAAGAGAAAACTAATTCCAGGAAGTCCTGAGTACGATTTAGTTTTTGAAAGACTTTATGAAGAAGAGCTAAGAAAAAAAGGACTACTGCTATGAGTTTAAAGCCTATTTGGATCTACCTTGAAAATGGCACATATCTTGAAGCAAAAAGTTTTGGATATGAGGGAACAAAAGTAGGAGAGATTGTTTTCAATACTTCTATGAGTGGCTACCAAGAGATCATGAGTGACCCTAGTTATGCTGGGCAGTTTGTAGTTTTTACAATGCCTGAAATCGGTATTGTTGGAACAAATGTTGATGACATGGAGAGCAAAACAGTTCATGCAAGTGGGATGTTTGTAAGAAATTTTAATGAAGAGCCATCAAACTTTCGCTCTACCAACACCTTGAGTTCATTTTTAGATAAACATGAAGGACTTGGAATTTGTGATATAGATACAAGATACCTAACTAAGATGATTCGTGATGGTGGTCCAAAAATGATGATAGCTTCTACCAAAGTTAGTGATAAAGATGAGCTTAAAAAAATACTTGAGAATACACCGCGTATAGAAGAGATAAACTATATTGAAAAAGTTAGTACAAAAGAGAGTTATACTCACACAAGTGCAGCTTGGGATGATACAAAATTAGAGTACAAAACTGCTGAAGCAATTTCTGGTAAAAAGATAGTTGCTATTGACTTTGGTGTAAAGAAAAACATCTTAAATGAGCTTAGTGAAGTGGGACTTGAAGTTGAAGTTGTTCCATATAGCTTTGATGTAGATGAGCTTATAAACCGTTATGCAAAAAAAGATATTCATGGAGTTTTTTTATCAAATGGACCAGGTGATCCTTTGATACTAAAAGATGAAGCGATAAAAGTTAAAAAACTTATAGAAGCAAAAGTTCCTATGTTCGCAATTTGTCTTGGACATCAATTGCTTTCAATTGCACATAATCACCCAACATATAAGCTGAAATTTGGACAGCATGGCGGAAATCACCCTGTGAAAAATCAAGACTCTAAAGTAGTAGAAATTACAGCTCAAAATCATAACTACAATGTTCCTGACTCTGTATGTAGCATTGCTAAAGTAACTCACATAAACCTATTTGACAACACAATAGAGGGTTTAGATTATATAGATGAGCCAATATTTTCAGTACAACACCACCCAGAAGCTAGTCCAGGACCTCATGATAGTAAGTATATATTTGAAGAGTTTGCAAAAAGATTATAAATAGATGAAATTAGAGCAGTACAAGAAGGCAATAGAAAAAAGCAATATAGTCTCAAAAACAGATTTAGCTGGTGTTATTACTTTTGTCAATGATGAGTTTTGTAAAATTTCAGGTTTTAGTAGAGAAGAACTTATTGGACAAAATCACAATATAATAAGACACCAAGATGTTCCAAAAGAGGTTTTTAAAAAACTCTGGGACACTATAAAGTCAAAAAAAACCTATATATCCACGGTTAAAAATAGAGCTAAAGATGGGACTACTTTTTATGTTAATACGACTGTAATTCCGATGCTCAATGAAGATGGTGATATTGAAGAATTTATTGCAATAAGATACAATGTGACAAGAAATATAATCCTTACAAAAAGTTTGCAACAAAAAGAGGAAGAGTTAGAGCAATTAAATACTACTCTTGAGGAAAGAGTTAAAAAGCAAACGCAAGAGTTAAGAGAGTTAAATAAGACATTAGAAAAACGTATAAAAGAAGAAGTAGAAAAGAATAGAGATAAAGACAGAGTTCTTTTTCAGCAATCTCGTTTGGCAGCTATGGGTGAGATGATAGGTAACATTGCTCACCAATGGAGGCAACCACTTAGTGAACTTGGTATTATTCTTTATAAAATGAAAAAAATCTATAAAAAACTTCCTGATGAAAATGACTTAGATTTTTATGAGAGTTATGATGACTCGAAAAAAGTCATTAAAAAAATGAGTAATACAATAGATGACTTTAGAAACTTTTTTAATCCTCATCGTCCTAGTGAAGCTTTTTCTATTACTAGTGCACTTGATGATGCAATGCTTGTTATGCAAGGAACTTTACAGCGCCATGAGATATCATTGAGAGTAGATATAAAAGATGAAGTTTGCATAAAAGGGTATCTGAGTGAGTTTTCACAAGTACTCATAAACCTACTAAATAATTCTAAAGATGCCTTTAACCAAAATTTATTTAACAATAGAGTGATAAATTTAGAAATTAAAAAGTTTGATAAAAATTATGCTATGATTAGTTTCAAAGACAATGCAGGTGGTATAAAAAAAGATATTTTAGATAAGATATTTGAACCATATTTTACAACTAAACATGCAAGTATTGGTACCGGACTAGGTCTTTATATGAGTAGAATGATTATACAAAATAGTATGGGTGGAACATTAGAAGTTGAGAATTGTGATAAGGGTGTATGTTTTTATATAAAAGTTCCAGTTTGCAGAGATAAGGAGATATGTAATGGGTAAATTGAACAGTTTAACAGTACTGTTTGTAGAAGATGAAAAAGAGTTAAGAAATGCTCTTGAAGGTGCTATTGGTGATGAGTTTGCAAAGTTTATAGTAGCTCGTGATGGTGATGATGGATTGAAAAAATTTAAAAAATTTAAACCAGATATTGTTATAACAGATATATTAATGCCAATTCGCGATGGCTTGGAGATGGCTAAAGATATTAAGCAAATATCTCGTGAAACTCCTATTATAGTTTTGAGTGCATTTAGTGAAAAAGAGAGACTTTTAAAAGCAATAGATGTTGGAATTGATAAGTATCTTATCAAGCCAATTGATCCAGATGAGCTTATGTTAACAGTAAACTATATAGCAGATGAACTGCTTTCATTAGATAAAATTGTAGAACTTGGTAGTGGTTATCAATTCGATAAAAATAGAAAAGTTCTTGTTAAAGCTGGAGAGACTATAGCATTGACGAGAAAAGAATTGCTTTTTATATCAATACTAGTAAGGAATCTTGGTGTTTTTGTTCTTCATGAAGAGATAAAAAAATATGTTTGGACAAATAAAAATGTATCAGATGCGGCTATAAGAACCTTTATAAAAAGAGTTCGTGAAAAAACAGGAAAAGAATTTATAAAAAATGTACCGGGTCTTGGTTACAAAATAAATAGTGACGTTTAAACTATAGTCTACATGTAAACAGGTGTAGACTACTCTTATCTTAAAAACTACTTAAAAATTACAATTTAATACAAATTTTATCTTATTAAGCTTTTTTGTATCGTTTATATACTATAATTCTATCAATTATGTGATATTTTTGTGACATAAATTACAAATAGGAGGGATTGATGCAGTCTAGTAATATGATTAACTACGACTATTCAGTTGCAAAGCTTTTTGCATTTGCCACAATTATACTTGGTATTGTTGGCATGCTGATAGGTGTTATTATAGCTTTTCAAATGGCTTATCCAGAGCTAAATAATTTAGCTGGTGAGTATGGTACATTTGGAAGACTTAGACCACTTCATACGGATTCAGTTATATTTGGTTTTTTAGTGAGTGGTATATTTTCCACTTGGTATTATGTAGGCCAAAGAGTACTGAAGGTTTCAATGGCAGAATCGCCATTTTTAATGGCTTTAGGAAAGGTACATTTTGTATTGTACCTATTGGTTGTTGTATCTGTAGTAGTTTCACTACTTTTAGGAATAACTACTTCAAAAGAGTATGCAGAGTTTGAATGGCCTGTCGATATTGGTATCGTTGTTATATGGGTTATGTGGGGAATGAGTATTTTTGGTCTTATTGGCATAAGAAGAGAAAAAACTCTATATATTTCAGTTTGGTACTATATAGCAACTTTTCTTGGTGTTGCTATGCTTTATCTTTTTAACAATATGGCAATTCCAACTTACTTCGTTTCTGGTCTTGGAGACTGGTGGCATTCAGTAAGTATGTACGCTGGAACCAATGACGCTATGGTTCAGTGGTGGTATGGACATAATGCTGTTGCATTTGTTTTTACTGTTCCAATTATCGCTATGATTTATTACTTTTTACCAAAAGAGTCTGGTCAGCCAATTTTCTCATATAAACTTTCACTTTTAAGTTTCTGGGGATTAATGTTTGTTTACCTTTGGGCAGGTGGACACCATTTACTTTACTCAACAGTTCCTGATTGGGTTCAAACAATGGCTTCAATATTCTCAATA
>Ga0256845_1001933_pt1 | contig 15817 bp, 13 predicted proteins | sample RiftiametaG_FD_189101 | JGI IMG/M metagenome (GOLD analysis project Ga0256845, IMG submission 189101) | Tube worm associated microbial communities from hydrothermal vent at the East Pacific Rise, Pacific Ocean - Riftia | ecosystem: Host-associated > Annelida > Integument > Unclassified ...
ATTATTACAGCAATTAGAGTACTTACATGGATTTTTCTTTAAACGTGCAGACTCTAATTTTGGTGCCGTACACATTATTGGTGGCGCTGCTGCCGCTTATAGAAAAAATATTTTATTAGATATTGGCGGGTTTGATGAAGATATTATTACTGAAGATGTTGAGCTCTCAACACGATTATTAGCCAAAGGTTACGCTACTAGATATGCCGCTGATGCGGTTGTTTACACGGAAGGCCCCTCGGAGTGGAAATGCTTATGCTCACAAAGACTTCGTTGGAAGTTCGGGCGTTTATTGACTTACATTAAACATCGGGAGCTATTCTTTAGTTCTGCCAAACAACATAACCCTTATTTGAGTTTTCTTGTTTTACCTGTCGCAGTATACGCTGAAATTGCCTTGTTTTTAGAAGCGATTATCTTAACATTTTTCTTTGCATACACTTTTTATACCCATGATTTTATTCCGTTAGTTATTATGATTGCTTTTATTACGACATTAATTACTTTTCAAATATTGTTTGACTCTAAAATGAAGTTTCATAGCAACCTCTTGTTGTTAGCACCTGTTGCATGGATTATGTTTTATTTTATTGATTTGGTTGAGTTTCAAGCGCTTTGCCGCAGTTTACATCGATTTGTAAAACGTGAAAATCTTGAATGGCAAACTTGGGCAAGAGTAGGTATTGTTAGCCAAAGTGTTGCAAGACGAGTTAATCATTCTGAGATCGTTACAGAGCCAAAATCGTAGAGTTGAAACTAAAACAAACTTGAGTATTTCTCTTTAATTTTTGACTGAAACACCAAATTTGGCAGTTAAAAACTGAATGATTTCATCCGATTCATACATCCAGTCAAACTTGTCGCCTTGATCAATTCTTAAACAAGGCACTTTGATTTTTCCACCTTGTTGTAATAGTTCTTGTCTTGAACTTTGATCATTTTTGGCATCAAATAGAGTTATAGGTAAATTAAGTTTATGCAAAACTCTGCGGGTTTTGATGCAAAAAGGACAAAGTTCAAATTGATAAAGAGCCATTTGTTTTAATTCTGCCTCTACCCGTTGTTGTTCTTCTAAGGAACGTTTTAGTTTTTTGCCACGAGTAAGCCAGTTTAATAAGGCAATAATATTGCCTAATAATAATCGAATGAACGTAATCATAAATGGTTATCTTTTATTGCTGTATTTTTTAATGGCATGATTGTGCCGCTATTTATATTTAATGTCTAGCAAAAATCTGGGTGGTAATAATCTGTACCGAGTCTATTATTGATCAAGAGCAATAAGTTTATGCCAAAATGAAGAGTATTTATTTTTCATTTTGTTTTTTGAATATAGAATAACAAAGTAGAATAACATCCCAACAATAAGCATTAGGGTCGACATATTAATTTCTTGATTAAATAGGGCGTATTTAATGAATTCCGTTGGAAGCTCTGAAATGGCTGTTTCTTCAACTAATTTTTTGTTGTTATTATAAAAATCAAAAAGTGCCAATAGAGTTACTATAAAGAAAACACCATGAGAAAATTTACGTATCGCATACCAAAAAACAACGGTTTTTAAAAAAGAGCTTTTATTACCAAGTTGATTAAGTAATTTACTCATAAGTTGGCTTGCATCTTTGAAATAACAAGGATGTTTTTGAACATCATTTATTTCAAAATCAATCGGCAGGTTTCCTGGAGAATAACCATCGGTACCTTGAAAAATTCGATTTATAGCACTGCTGTGAATTTTAGCTTTCACATGATGCGTTTGACACAGCCGATAAATATTTCGCGGTTTAAAGCGATAATAGATGCTTAACCCTTTACGAGAATCGTAGAGTTTATCGTGTACATTTTGCTTGTTATTAAATAACTCAAGATCGTGAGTAATAAATTTAACACCAGCATTTTCTGCTTTTTGCATCATCCAGTGTAGAGTTATTAGAGACATGCCTTGTTTTGGATAGCCACCTCCAATATTAGAATGAACGCCAGCAAACCAAATTTGATTTATTCTATTTTTATCGGCTTGATCTTTTTGATCCCAAAGTTCAGGTGAAAAGGTTTTTCTTTGTTCGTCGATGGATAAAGCCTGATAAGCTTGTTTTACCTTTTGAGGTAAAATATTATCTGAAAAGCTAAATCGGTAAATGAGTTTATTAAATACATAAGTAACCCACGGGATAGGAAATCCGACAGCGCTTACCGTATCCCAAACTCCGATGAAGTGAATCAGCTTTTCATCACTAAGCGTTGTAGAAATAAACTTTTTTCTTAATTCAGAACTTTGAGTAAGATATTTCCTATTAGTAAATCTAGATAAAATAAACTGTTTAGGGCGGATAAATAAGAATCCTAAAATTCGCTCTAAAAGCGCTCTTTGTCCCCAACGGTATTGGCGATAAGTATGCTCCACCAATTCTTTTAACTCTTGATCTGTTTGACATTTTTGTCGGTCTATAATGCCCATTTTTGCAACCAGTCCAGCTAAAGTGCGTACAGTAAATGCGCCTCGACTAAAGCCAAATAAATAAATGTTATCATCAGCCGAATAGTTTCTTACTAAGGATGTATAGAGTTGTTTTACATTACGGCTTAATCCATAGCCAAAAGCGCCACCAAAAACTTGAGAAAATTTTGACGTGCCACTACCAACACCATCGTCATAAATCGAAATTTGTTGAGGTGTTGACTGGATTTGTTCTATGGCTTCAAACAACTTAAAAACATTTGTCCCTCTATTTTTTACAGCTGTATTTCCTGTGCCATCTGAACAAATAATAATGTTTTTTTTCATGAGACTATCCTCATATTATTTTATTGAGCGAAAAGTTATAAACTTTTTAGATAGAAAAAATGCGCAGGAAAAATGGAGTTCGACTATCAGCCTGCTAGACTAATAAAAGCATGAAATTTTATACCTTAAAACTAATAGTAAATCAAATTTTGATTGTCTATTTTTTATTCAATATTATCTGGAGATTTCTCTTTAGTCTTCTGAGAAGTAACTACAGGCGCTAGTTCTGTTTTTGTAGCATCACTTACAACAAGTGGCGAAAGTTTAATATTGGAAGAGTCAGTTTTTTTAGTATAGCTAATATTGTTGGATTGTGATTCTAGTTGTTTTATTTTTAATTTAAGCTGTTTGTTTTCTTTTGCTAGCCAATTATTTCCTTTTTGTACTTTAATTGATTTTTTTTCAGCTTCTTTTTGTAATTTTAGCTGTTTTTTAGCACTATTATTTAAACGAACGACTTCTTGTTTTATATCTGAAAAGTTTTCTTCTACGATTTTAAGTTGCCGTTGTGATTCTTGTAATTGTTTAATAAGTTCATTTGTTTTATTTTGTTCAAGTTGTAATTTCTGACTTTCAACCTGCTCTTTATTATTATTGACCGACCAATAGAAAAATAGCAAAATTACGATGATAAAGGATAAAACAAGAAAGCTTTTTTTCAGGTAATAAAGAATAAAATTTTGACTAGAACCACATATGTAACAAGTTGCATGGTTACTTGATATTTCTCTTTTACAGCTTCTACAATGGTTTGCCATCAACCTGACCTATTGTTGTATTTATTATTCTTAGCTTAACATGAATAGAGCATTTAATAAAAAAATCTCTAGCCCCATTCGTAGAGAACCACACCAAGATAATAACCAGCGCCAAAAGCGACAACAAGTCCTTTTTCATCGAGTTTTTCTTTTGTAATTCCATCGTTAATAAAACTGTTTAATACTAATAAGCAACTTGTGGAACTCCCATTACCGTATTGATAAAATAGGTCTAACGAACGTTTTATCTGTTGAGCTGACAGATTGAGGCAATTTGGTAAGCAAAACTGTTTAATTATTTCTGATCCACCTTGATGAATGGACCATTGCTTAATATCATTTACTTGTAGAGCATGTTTATTTAGAAAGGGTTTAATTAAATCGTTAGATACAATGTTTGGAATAATATGCTTAAGGTTTGAACTCATTAGAAAACGTCCATTTTTCATACCAATGAGGTCGCCAGGGATATATTTTTTGTTAATATCAAGAGTTTTTAATAGCGGTTTTAAGTACTTGTATCGTAACCGTTCAGGAATAATTAACAGTCCAAATCCTAAATCGGAAAAAATAGAGTTTGTGCTAAACATTTTTCTAAAATTTGGATCATCTTTTTGTAATTGATGTATTCCCGCATGGCAGTGTTCAAAGGTAAACACAATTGCTGCTCTATCATGCTCGCGACAATATTTAACCGCTTCATCTAATGAATAAATTGCTGAAGCACATCCGTAATAAGCAAGTTCTGAATTCTTTTCTATTTGTTTTAAACCGGATTTCATGACTATTTGTGATGCTAAATTTGGGAGGGTATCAGAATGGATTGATAAATTATAATTTAGACAAAAACATCCTATTTCGGTTTTATCGATATGTTGGGTTAATTGATTAACTATTTTTGTTCCCCATTCTAAAGGATGATTTTGTTCATCTTTTAACTTTATTTTTGGCAAACAGTTCAAATTAATAACGCAACTCCTCTTTTTTATACCTATTTTTCTAGCATAGCTATTTGCGATACGATTAATCTTTTTACCGTATGTTTTTTCTGGGTATATTTGATTCGCAATGTGTTTAGCTGAATAACTTTGAGGGAATATGGGAATTGTTTCAGCAATGTAGACGTTGTTCATATTTACGATTCCTTGTAATGAATAATTATTATGCCCGTTTCTAGTTTTAAAATTTGGGATTAATTATCATTTTAAATAAATAATTGACACTTTTATTGTCAAACAACAAAAAATTGACAGAGAGTTTAACAATTATGGTTTTTATCTGTTTAGGTAATAGTCAAAAAGTTACATGCCTCTGCATTTAACTCAGAACCCTGTCATGCTACTTGTATAAGTAGCAGTAAAGAGCGTTAAATACATGAAAGTAGCAGAAATAAGCTTTTTTGATTGTAAAGAGCGGTTTAATGATGAAGAGTCGTGCCATCATTAGTTAAAAGAATTGAAATGGCAAAAAGGATTCATTTGTCCCCGTTGTGGTCATGATCATTCGCACTAAATTACCACTCGTCAGCTCTGGCTGCCAACACCAAACTTCAGTGACTGCGGGAACCCTTTTATCGAAGCCATTTGTCTTTACAAAAGTGGTTTTGGCTGTGTATTTTGTTGGCTCAGATAAAGGGAGTATTTCAGCTGTTAGACTCAGTAAATTAATCAATGTTAATTGGAGAACCGCAAGATTAGTCTTAAAGAAGCTCCGTAAAGCGATGGGGAACAAGGATAGCTTATATACGCTGCATGGTGTTATTGAAGTTGATGGTCGCTAGTAGGGGGTAAACGCAGCGGCAAAAGAGGTCGTGGTGCAGTAGGTAAAACTCCGATAACCATAGCCTGTGAAAGTAATGAAAAAAGTGCTGGTTTTATTGCAATGAAGGCGGTTGAAAGTATCAACCATAAAACGGTAAAAAGCTTTGTTGAAAACAACATTTCTAAAGACCAAATTGTCCATAGCGATGCGCTACTGGTTCTCAATATAATTAATGAAACTCAATAACATGCAGCAAGAGTCACTCCTGCAAGTAAGGTTGATGGTTGGCTACCTTGGGTGTATATCGCTATAGGCAACTTAAAAACATTTTTACTGGGTACTTTTCATGGTGTTTCTGGAAAATACTTGCAAGAATACCTTGATGAATTCTGTTATCGTTTTAATCGACGGTTTTTTGAAAAAGAAATTCCTAACCGTTTGTTAAATTTGGCAATTATTCATTCTCCTTTACAATCGTTATGAGTCAAATGCAGAGGCTTGAAATCTAAAGAAACCGCTTTTCAGTGGTTTCTTTAGTATTGGATTAGTAATATGATGATATAAGAGAGCGATTTTTTTGCGTTTACCTTCTTAAAATCTAATTGTTGTAATTATTCATGATTTCCAACTCCTTTTTAAGTCAATCATCCTATCAAAATCACCGAGCTATTTGGGCGCTTGCTTGGCCAATGATTTTGAGTAATATTTCTTTACCGTTGTTAGGTTTAATTGACACGGCAATTCTTGGTCATTTAGATAGCGCCATTTATTTGGGTGCTGTTGCCGTAGGCTCAAGTATTATTACTTTTATTTTGTGGGCTTTTGCCTTTTTGCGGATGGGCACAACAAGCCTAAGCGCTCGTGCATATGGAGCCAACCAATATCAAAAGATGAGATTGTTATTATCTCAATCCATTTTGTTAGCGCTATTTCTTGGAATATGTATTACGTTATTACTACCTTTTGGCTTATCTATCGCTTTAAAATTAATGAACCCCAGCCCCGATGTATTAATTTGGGCTGAAAGTTATTGTCAAATTAGGCTTTTGAGCGCTCCAGCAAGTTTAATGATGTATGCAATAGTCGGCTGGTTAATTGGTCAACAAAATACTCGCGGTCCTTTAATTATTTTATTGCTAACCAACTGTATCAATATTGTTTTAGATTGGTTGTTTATTATTCATTGGGATTATTTAAGTGATGGTGCCGCATGGGCGACAGTCATCGCCGAATATTGTGGCGTTTTATTGGCATTATATTTAGTGAATAAACAACTAAAGACTATGCCTGGTAAAACCGATAAAAAAGAACTCTTTCAAATAAAAAATTATTTTGAATTACTTAAAGTAAACAGGCACCTTTTTGTACGTACAGTCAGTTTGTTATTAGTCTTTGCATTTTTTACATCACGCGGAGCACAAACAAATGACATTGTTTTAGCGGCAAACGCAATTTTATTGCAGTTGGTTTTGTTTATTTCTTATGGGTTAGATGGCTTTGCTCACGCGGCAGAAGCGCTTGTGGGAAAAGCTATTGGAGCAAAAGATAAAGCGTTGTTTAAATTAACCTGTATTAATACAACCGTTTGGGCATTAATAACAGCAATGATCTTTTTTCTAATATGTATTATTTTTAAAGAAACAATTGTGACAAGCTTTAGTCACCTGAATCCAATTATAGAAACAACAGAAAAATATTATTGGTGGTTATGTTTAATGCCACTAATTGGTATATGGAGTTATCAGCTTGACGGTATTTTTATTGGGGCAGGAAAAACATTAGCAATGCAAAATACCATGGTGTTAGCAACGTTTTTTATTTTCTTCCCATTGTGGTGGAGTACGCAAGATTATGGCAATCACGGGCTTTGGTTCTCTTTTAGTGTTTTTATTTTAGCACGAGCTATTTTATTAGGCGCGGTGTTTTGGCGGAACACCTTTAAAGGGTTATGGTTTTAAATAATAAATTAATGGGGGCGAACTTTTATTACGCAGTTCTCTGACTATAATTCATATAAGTTTTATCAATCATTATTAATGAGTTACTTTATAATGGCATATTTACTATCGTTTTTTTTGAACAGAAAAGGAAGATTTATCTTAAAATGAATATTCAACGACTACAGTATTTATTTATTTTTTCAATAGGAATTTTGGCGACATTACTTCTTCAATCTTTTCTTTTCCCTAACCAATTTTATGTTGCAAGCCTACCCGATGGATCATTTTATGATGGTGATATTGTTGATAATAAATTCAATGGTCATGGGTATTTAGTTTGGGACAATGAAAATACTTATGAAGGTGATTTTGTTGATGGATTATTTCATGGGAAAGGTTCTATTACTTACAAAGATATTTATGTTTATAGCGGTGGTTTTTATAAAGGAAAAATGACTGGCGAGGGACGCTTTGATTATTCTAATGGGGCAACTTATATTGGTGAAGTGAAAAATGGAGAAATGGATGGCGAAGGAGAGCTCAGTTATAAAAGCGGAGGGACCTATAAAGGTCTATTTGAAAATGGCAGCTTTATCAAAGGAAGTTATTTAGATGAAAATGGCGATAAATATCAGGGTGAATTTAAAGATTGGCTTTATCATGGAAAAGGAGTGCTAAGAACAAAATCTGAGGAAAAATATATCGGTAATTTTGAATATGGTTCATTAAAAGGCGTCGGGGAGTATCATCATAGTGATGGCTCTTATTACAAGGGAAATTTTGACTTTGGAAAATATCAAGGTGTTGGTGAATTAAAAACTAAAAATGGTGATTTTTATCAAGGTGAATTTAGTTATGGAAAATACAGTGGCAAAGGAAAAATTGTTTATGCTAAACCGATTAAAGGCATACTCAGTAGAAGTGGAGTATGGAAAAACGGGCGATTAATTCAATCTGATGATGGAACCGTTGTTAGTTCCGCTAAACAATTAAACGAAATGGCTCTTTACAATCAAAACGCATTATTAAATAAAGCGGGAAATAATCTTACTAATGGTAAAAAAGGGAAGGTGGAGTTGTTTTTTCTTGGAATTGCTGGTGATGGCTCTCAATCCGTATTCCGAAAAGAAGTTCAATTTGTTGGATCGCTCTTTAGCAAAAAATTTAAAACCAAAGGTAAAAATGTATTATTAATTAATTCAAGAGAAACAGTGAAAACAGATCCATTAGTAACCATTAGTAGTATTAAACATAGTTTAAATACGTTATCAAAAAAGATGAATGATGAAGATATTTTATTTATTTACATGACAAGTCATGGTTCTAAAAAATCAGGTTTTTCAATCCGACAACCCCAATTAGGCTTGCCTAATTTAAGTGCTGTAAAACTTTCCAACATTTTAAGAAATACGACAATAAAGTGGAAGGTTATTGTGATTTCCGCTTGTTATTCAGGTCAATTTATAGATTCCATTAAAGATGAACATACTTTAATAATTACAGCCTCAGATAAGAATAGTAAATCTTTTGGGTGCAGCGATAAATCCGATTTTACATATTTTGGCGATGCCTATTTTAACCAAGCATTAAGTCACACCTCCGACTTTATAGAGGCTTTTGACTTAGCCGTTCCTATGATTAAGATCAAAGAAAAAAACAAAGAGTATAAGCTTTCTAATCCGCAAATTCATAAACCACAATTAATTATTGACCAACTAAAAAAATGGAAAAAAACTTTGAATTAGATGAAATGTTATTGCATATATCTATTTCTGGTTTTCTTAATGGTCTTTCTTTTTTTCTTTCTAAACCTTAAGATAATCAACCCAACTAAGAAAAAAATAGAACCGATAAATGTCAGAATAATTTGCATTTTCCAATTCCATAAGCCATCTTCTATCATTGCGTCATGTTTATTGTAGGGGTTGTACAAAACGGTAACAGCGTCACCGCGCTCCCAGCTTGGGTGACTACTACTAACACTATGTTCAAAGGTTGTAGGTTGAAAGTCGTTTTTATAGATATATTGTATTATTGGCTTGTACGTTCTTGTGCCTTTTGAAATTAAAGTTTTCATTCCAATGATCATTCCTGGTGCTTTATGCGCTGCGGCCATAAATTTAATTTTATTTTTTCCGGTGATTGCAGCACCAATTAATAATCCGCTACCAACAATAATAAATAACAGCGCTAGCCAAATAGGCGATTTTTGTTGATGACTTATTTTGTTGGTAATTAACTCTTGAGAAGGGGCATAGTTTTTATTGAACGATGAGTTAGATTCAACCGTATTGTTATCATCTTTATTCTGTTTTTTTTCAGTTTGATATTGATTTTTTATATCGTCAAAAGAATGAATTCCTTTCTTGTTGAGACGATTTTTTATTTTTAAGCCCTTATAGGTTAATGTTAGTAATATAATTAAAGAGAGTACTAGAGAAAAAAGGTCAAAATCAAAATTAATGATGCCAATAATGAATGCAATTAAACCTATGAAGGAAAAAACACCCCCTAACCAATATCTCACATTAGTTAAAAGTCTGGCTTCGTGAGGATTATCTTTCATATATAATACGGGTACTTCTTGATCAATTTCATATGACATGTTTCCACTAGAAATAGATGACTCAAAAGTATAAGTTTCTCCTCTGCATTGAAATTCAATAATTGGGGTGTACATCGTTTGAGTTCTATTATTAGAATGTGATATGTGCGATTCATAACCAAGGATTTTCCCTTTGCTATGAACGGCTATTTTTCTAAAGTTTTGTGTGTCATAAATAAGATAAAGACCTATGGCTAAAAAAACTAATCCTGCGATAAGTGGAATGATTCCCATAAGAGTTCCTTGAATTTATTTTTATTTATCGTTATTAATATTGTTAGAGTTAAAATTCACTAGAGATTTAATTATGCCATGCATCATATTAATATCTCTTGACGTTGAATTTGCTCTAGTCAATAAATGCTGCAATCGTTTCATGGTATCACTTGGCAGAGCAGGGTTGAGGTAACCTGTGTTTTGTAGTGAAACCTGAAGAATTTTTTCAAAATGATGCCGTTCATTCTGTGTTGCTAATCTCGACTTTTTTGATGCTGAAAAAGTTTCCTTTTTCGAATCTTGAGATTCACTACTTTGATCACTAGCACTTTTTACGTTTAAGGTTTTGAAAAGCTCATAACAAACAATTTGCACGGCAGAAGCCATGTTGAGTACATCATATTCTGGATTTCCAGGAATGTATAATACTTGTTGGCATTGACTCACTTCGTCTGCTGTTAATCCACTACGCTCTCGTCCAAATACAATGGCGATTTTTTCTTGATGGTTTTCTTTTATCCATTCAGCCGCTTGGCTGCATGATTTTTGTGGTCCAGCATAACTTTGTTTTTGTCTGGCGGTTGTTGCAAATACTTGTGTGCAATCGTTAATCGCTTCTGCAAAGCTAGTGACCACTCTGGCGTTAGTTAATAATTCGGCGGCTCCTGCTGCTCTACTAGTCGCTTCATCAGAAGGGAAATCACAAGGTTCAACTAATACTAACTCATGAAGCCCCATGGTTTTCATCGCACGTGCCGCAGCACCAATATTGCCTGGGTGAAAAGTGTTGAGTAAAACAATTTTAATGGATTGTAATGATGTGTTCATTGATTAGAGAGCTCTTAATGGAGACAACCAAAGATAGCATATTTAGAATTTAAATAATTTAGAATATTAAATGATTTACCCAAAAATGTGGAAGAAATGAGCGTTAGATTACCCTCTTGGAAATCTTTTTAAGAACACTAAGTATTATTTTTAGTTATAGATTAAATTGAGATATTAGCTTATTCAGTTGTTCACTAAAGCTTATTTTAGATGATGTATTTTCCTGCTGTAGTTGGTCTATACCACGGGTTAAGTCATTGATTAATTGTAATGGTTGAGAAAGCTTTTTAACATCTTCCATTATCTGCTCTAAAGAGTTTAATAGCTGATTAAGTTCTGATATTGCTGAGCTGTTTGGTGTGAGCAAATCGCCCGCTGAGCTAGTTTGATAAGCCGCCAATGCTTTGACAGTAGTGGTTTGTTGCAATTGCAAATCGAGACTATTAAGCTGGCTATGGTCAATCTCTAATTCTAAAGCTTGTTCAAATGCGTCATCATATCTACCGGAATAAAAATCATTGGCAATGGAATCGATGTCTTGAAGTAATTGATTAATCGCCGTTAATTCATCATCGTCTAATTCTCCTGTGACATTTAATTGAAATGAGTGAGAAGAGCTACTGTGTTGAATAGTGCTTGAAGATGCTCGGTTGCCATTAGAAGAAGAATCATTCGATAAACTAAATTGATTTGAACGAGATATTTCTATATTGACTCTGTCGCCATCTTGAGTGGTTAAAGATAATGAAAAACTGGAACTCTGAGAAGCTTGAGCTTCTACATGAGATACTTGATTCAGTTGAGTTGTATTAGTAGCATCATTAAGTTCCGTTGGATCTGGATTAGATGTGACGCCAATAATTTTATTTTTTAATTGCTCTATTCCTTGGGTAACTTGTTGATAGGTTTCATTAATTTCATCACTTAATTGTGGAGTTAATAGGCCCATATCATCTAGCTGATCTTTTGCTTCGTTAAAGCCTTTAATAAATCCTTGTAAACCTTGATTCAGCCTTTCTAATAAGGCTTCTTGATTTGCTCCATTGGCTTCGTCAGATTTTAATCTTCGATCGATAAAACCAAGTATTGCATTAGATGATTGTTGTACTCTTGATGATTTTTCATTTGGCAAATCAGATGTTTTTTCTATGTTAACTTTTGGTGGGTTAATTGAAGGTTGGGAGTTGCGTGATAGATTTTTTTGTGAGCGCTGGAAAGCATTTTGTAAAATAGCATTGAATCTTTCAAAGCTGTCTTGGCGGCGGCTTTTAAAGCTAGGATTTGTATCAATGTTTGTATTGGCTAATGGAATAAAGTCATTTGATGCCTTGGTGTTGTTGGGATCATACAATGAGGAAAACGGTGGTATTGGCGTTAACATGATTTGTACTCAAATAAACTCTAATACCTTTGAATCGGCGGTACTAATTCCGACTTTAGCTTAATGGACATTTAAATGAATATATTTTATAGCAAAATTTGTCATTCAAAAATTAATTGCCGGTTAAAGTTCATCCTAATTTAACTTTTTTAGTCTAATATTAACTACAGCTATCCAAAATCTGAATAAATAAGAGTGGGATCATATGACAAAGGACGTGCTTTTTGCCAAGCAACCGATATTTGATGCGGATAACAACCTATATGGCTACGAAATTTTATATCGAAATGATGAAGATAGTAATAAAGCGGTGTTTTCTGATGGAAAATTAGCTACCTCAGAATTATTAGTGAATTACTGTAGTGGGCTTATTGATGACGCGATTGGCCCCTACGTAAAAATATTCATTAATATGACAAGAGAACTTATTTTTTCGAGTAGTTTCATTCCCTTACCTCCGGATCGCATTGTTATAGAAATTTTAGAAGATGTCGAAGTCGACGTTGATTTATTGGTGAGAATTTCTGAATTAAAAGAGAATGGTTACTCTTTTGCTTTAGACGATTACACCTTTGATGCTCGATTTGATGATCTTTTGACTTTGGTCGATTACGTCAAGATGGATATTGTTTCATTGCAAGCCGATGAAATTGAAGAGCGATATAGCAGGCTGCTGGAACACACGCGTCAGTGTGAAAAAATGCCCACAATATTAGCTGAAAAAATCGAAACTCATGCCATTCATCAAGCTTGTAAAAATATAGGCTTTTTATTATTCCAAGGCTATTTTTTAGCAAGGCCAGAAATGGTCTATGGTAAAAAATTAGTTCCAAGTGGTCAAAACGCATTACGATTAGTGGCGGCATTACAGCAGGAAGATATTACTATTAGTGCCGTATGCGATTTAATTGTTCAAGACGTTCAACAAAGTTATCTTATTTTAAAAATTGTTAATAGCCCAATTTGTAATTTACCTAGAAAAATCCAAAGCATTCAAGAGGGCGTTATTTTTCTTGGACTCAAACAGGTAAAGCAATGGGCGATTGTTATGGCGCTGACGGGGTGCTCATCAAGTCCACCAGAACTTTTTCGTATTTTACTTGAGCGAGCAAAAACATGTGAGTTATATGCGAAAGAACTTGAAAGAAACGATTTTGATAAAAGTTATACCGCAGGGCTTTTTTCAGGGCTTGATCTTGTGATGCAGTCTGACAAAGTTTGGTTGCTACAACAAATTGGTATTACTCAAGAAATGAGCGATGCTATTCTTGAGTTTAAAGGGCCAATTGGAAAAATACTGGAACAAGTCATAGAGCTAGAAAAAGGAAGTTTAGAACGTTTAGATGAACTTAAAGTTCAAAACATAAAGGCATTGATGAACGCTAATTTAGAGGCGACGACTTGGGCAAGAGATTTGTTTTCAATGATTAATCAAGAAAAATAAATGGATCTAACCATTTATTCCTTTATTAACCTTCAAACTTGGAGGTTAATGATTTAACTTCAGTATATTTAATCCTTTTCAAAGCGCTAATTGAAAGAGCCGTGTTAGATAACAACTAGTCCACGTGATTCACCCAGCTTTATTCAACTTTTTAGGGTAGAATTCTAAACAACATTAATCGCGGATTGAAAAGGTTATGAATACCTATTTCATTATAAAAACAATACACATTTTAAGTTCAACTATTTTATTTGGTACAGGAATAGGTATTGCTTTTTTCATGTTTCGCTCATATTTTACTGATGACATTGATGAAAAACTCTATGCAGCACGCAATACTGTATTAGCAGATTATCTGTTTACTTTTCCTGCCGTAGTTATTCAACCTATTTCTGGGGCATGGTTAGTATGGCAAGGTGGTTATTATTGGATGGACTACTGGCTTTTCGTAACCTATATGATATATATTTTTGCAGGTATTTGTTGGTTACCTGTTGTTTGGATCCAAATTCAATTAAAAAATATGTTAATACAAAGTATTGATGATCATGCAGAGCTACCTGCTCGGTATAATAAGCTTTTCAAAATTTGGTTTTTATTGGGTTGGCCTGCGTTTATTTCTTTAGTGGTTGTATTCTTCTTAATGGTTTTTAAGCCGATCTAATCATTTAAAATACCAACAGTAAATAATATGGCTTAAAAATTTGAGAAAAACATGAGTGAACAACCAATATTTAAAAGTATTTTTGGTAAGGACTGGGATAACCTTCCTCCGGTTATGCGAAAGCACTATGCTAATCGTCCCTATTCAACCGATGTAACCGTTGTTGAAGGGACGTTATATGTGATGTGTCATGGACCAATTAAATGGTTTTCTTGGTTGTTTTGGCTTTTGAGAGGCATACCACCGCACAATGAAAATGATGTTTTGGTCAAGGTTAATTTTGAAAGTGATGCTAATAGTCAATCATTTCATTTTAATCGAACTTTTCACTTTAAAAAACGAAAGCTTTATAGTTTTAAGTCTCGCATGGTTCAGATTAAAGGTAGTGAAGTCATAGAAATTATGCGGTCTCGTTTGGGATGGAAGATGAATTTTGTATGGCAAGATGGACAGGTGAAACTTAAACATAAAGGTTATATTTTGTATTTCTTTGGTTTTTTTATACCTTTACCATTAACCTTTTTATTGGGCGAAGGCAATGCAGAAGAAATACCTATTGATGATGATCATTTCGATATGAAGGTGACCATTACTCACCCTTGGTGGGGCATTATTTATCAGTATCGAGGTCGTTTTAAAATAGGTATTGCAGATGAATAAACGGGTTCTCATTATTGGTGGTTATGGAAACTTTGGACGTTTTATTTCATGCGAACTAGCCAAACAAAAAAACATTCAAGTTATCATCGCAGGTCGTTCAATTGAAAAAGCTATTGAGCTGTCTAATGAGTTAGATGCCGTTAATGACGTTGAAGCATCAGCATTAAATATTCATGCCGATCTCGATAAGGCTTTTCAGGCAATTAATCCTGATATTGTCATTCATACATCGGGTCCATTTCAGCAACAAGGCTATAAAGTCGCTAAAGCCTGTATTCATGCGAAAGCTCATTATATTGATTTAGCCGACGGAAGGGAGTTTGTTGAAGGTATCACGGAGCTGGATATGTTTGCTAAAGAACAAGGTGTTTTAGTTATTAGTGGGGCTAGCTCCGTACCATGCTTAACTTCTGCATTAGTGGATTACCACAAGCCTGAATTCAAAGAACTTGATTGTCTTAATTATGGAATAACAACTGCGCAGAAAACGGCAAAAGGACTTGCGACAACGGCTGCTATTTTAGGTTATACCGGGAAACCATTTAAGACATTGATAGCGGGGAAAAAATCAAAGATCTTTGGTTGGCAAGGCCTTCATCTTAGAAAATTTAGAGAGTTAGGATGGAAACTTTTAAGTTATTGCGATGTACCAGATTTAGCTCTATTTCCAAAACGTTACCCGCAATTGCAAAATATAAGATTCTATGCGGGATTAGAAATTCCTTTAATTCATTTTGTGCTATGGGTAATATCATGGCTTGTACGCTTTGGATTA
>Ga0256845_1001934_pt1 | contig 15813 bp, 16 predicted proteins | sample RiftiametaG_FD_189101 | JGI IMG/M metagenome (GOLD analysis project Ga0256845, IMG submission 189101) | Tube worm associated microbial communities from hydrothermal vent at the East Pacific Rise, Pacific Ocean - Riftia | ecosystem: Host-associated > Annelida > Integument > Unclassified ...
GTTGGCTACTAAATCTATGCAGTTGGTTCCAAGTGGTGTTCAAAACATAATGGAAGCTTATATAGAGGGTGTTATCTCTATTGGTAAAGATGTTATTGGTGTTGAGTTAGCAAGAAAGTATTTGCCTCTAATAGCAACAATTGGACTTCTAGTTTTAGTTGGTAATCTTATTGGAATTATTCCAGGATTTGAATCTCCAACTAGTAACGTCAACATGACACTTGTGTTAGCTATAGTTGTTTTTATTTACTATAACTATGAAGGCATAAGAGTAAATGGTTTTATCAAATACTTTGGTCACTTTATGGGACCTATGAAGATATTGGCTCCATTAATGTTTCCTATTGAGATAGTGTCTCATCTTTCAAGAATAGTATCACTATCATTTCGTCTTTTTGGTAATATAAAAGGTGACGATATGTTCTTGATGGTTATCTTAATGCTTGCCCCTTGGGTAGCGCCAATGGTGCCTTTTGGACTTTTAACTTTTATGGCATTCTTACAAGCATTTATCTTTATGATTCTTACTTACGTTTATCTAGCAAGTGCAGTTCAGATAAGCGATCACTAAACGCAATCTATGTTAAAAAAACGTAGTACTTACGAGCGACTAATAAGTCTTCTTCAAGGTGCCTCTTGGGCCCTTGTAGTCGTAGGTGCTACAACTCTGTTTACAATATTTTATCCTTTTGGTATTTTTAGTGGTTTAATTGCTGCTTTTATAGGTTCTCTATTTGGTTTATTTTTTGTTGTAGTATTTGAAATGGCACATCAGCAGAGTGAAAAGCTTGAAGAGATAAAAAAACAGACTAAACTTTTAGAAAAGATAGATGAAAAGCTATCTAATAACTGACCCATCATACTACACTTCTAATCCAAAAATATTTTCAAAAAAACTTCTACATGTAATAGAAAAAAAATCTCCTGATTTTATATGTATAAGAGATAAAAAAACTAATAATTATAGAGAAATAGCACTCGAAGTTAAAAAAAGTGTAAATCACTCAAAGGTATTTTTACATACAGATTATTGTCTTGCTAATGAATTAGGTTTTTATGGAGTTCACTTACCATCAAATAGGTTAGAAGGCATAAAAAAGGCAAAAGATTATGGCTTACATGTAGTAGTCTCAACTCACTCTTTAGATGAGGCTCAACTTGCAGAAAAACTTGGAGCTGATTTTATCACTTATAGTCCAATTTTTTACACTCCAAACAAAGGTACACCTAAGGGTTTAGAGAAGTTAAAAGAAATAAATGGTAAAATAAATATAGATTGTTTCGCTCTTGGCGGAATTGTAGATGAGAGCCAAATTCAAGCTTGTAAAAAAACAGGTGTTTATGGGTTTGCCTCTATTCGTTATTTTATAAAATAAGGTAAATTAATATGAAATTTGAAGTTGTTATAGGATTAGAAGTACACACGCAACTTAATACAAAAACAAAAATATTTTGTTCATGTCCAACAAGTTTTGGAGATGCTCCAAACACTAATGTATGTCCAGTATGTTTAGCTCTTCCAGGGGCTCTACCTGTTTTAAATATAGAGACTGTTAAAAAGTCTATAGCATTTGGAACGGCTATTGGTGCAAAAGTACATAAAAAATCAATTTTTAATCGTAAAAACTATTTTTATCCAGACCTTCCAAAAGGCTACCAGATAAGCCAATTTGAAATTCCTATTGTAGAGGGTGGCGAGATAGTTATAGATTTTGAAGATGGAACCCAAAAAACTATTGGAGTTACACGTGCTCATCTTGAAGAAGATGCAGGTAAAAACACTCACTACGGAACTGAGAGTCATGTTGACTTGAACCGTGCTGGAACGCCTCTGCTTGAGATAGTAAGTGAGCCGGACATGAGAAGTGCTGATGAAGTTCTTAGATACCTTAAAAAGGTTCACGCGATTTTAAGATACCTAGACATTAGTGATGCAAATATGCAAGAGGGTAGTTTTAGATGTGACGTGAACATCTCTATTCGCCCTTTTGGTGATGAAAAGCTTTATACTAGAGCAGAGATAAAAAACCTAAACTCGTTTAAGTTTATTCAAAAAGCTATTGAGTATGAGGTTCAAAGACAGACTGAAGCTTGGGAAGATGGAGTTTATGAGACTGAAGTAGTTCAAGAGACTCGTCTTTATAATCCAGATAAAGATGAGACAAGAAGTATGAGAGGTAAAGAAGATAGTGCAGAGTATCGTTATTTTCCAGACCCAGACTTGCTTCCTGTAATAGTACCTGATGAGATGATGGAAGAGTTTATAAAAATCCCTGAACTTCCAGATGCTAAGAAAAAAAGATTTGTTAAAGAGTATGGCATAAAAGAGTATGATGCAGCTGTTATAACAAGTGCTGTTGAGATGGCTCACTTTTTTGAAGCTATGGTAAAAGAAGGAGCAGGGGCAAAGATGAGTGTTACTTGGTTGACAGTTGAGCTTCTTGCACGTCTTAGTGGTGAAGTTACCATTTTAACCTCTCCTGTTGATGCTATAAAGCTTGGAACTCTAGTAAAACGTATTGAAGATGATACTATTAGTGGAAAAGCTGGTAAAGAAGTTCTTGACTTTATGATGGAAAATGATTTAGAAGTAGATGCCGTTATAGAAAAACTTGGACTTAAACAAGTTAGTGATGATGGTACAATACTAGAGCTTATAGATGCAATCATAGACGCGAATACAGACAAAGTAGAGCAGTATAAAGCTGGAAAAAATAAACTTTTTGGTTTCTTTGTTGGACAGACTATGAAAGCTAGTAAGGGAACAGCAAATCCTGCTAAAGTAAATGAATTACTGAAGCAGAGATTAGGATAACCATGATAGCAAGGCTGATTGTCTCTTTTGCTTACTATTTAGACTCTTCTAAGATATATAAAAAGGTCAAAGGCTTTGCTTATGATATTTTAGAGAATCCAAAATCTAGAATAAAACCATATTTTGATGCTTTTATTATATTTTTGGTTCTTGTTACAGTTTCAATTCTTATATATGATATTGCTCATCATTTAACATATCATTTTGAAATTGTAGAAAATGTTGCAGTATCTATATTTATCTTGGAGTGGTTAGGTAGATTTTGGATACATGATGATTTACGGTTTCACATTATAAATTATCATAAAAAGCAGGTTGAGCTTAGTGAAAAACCACAGTTGGGTGTTATACTAAAGAGCATTCTTGTGCAAAAAATGAAATATATATTTTCTCCTATGTCAATCATTGATCTTTTAGCAATCCTTCCAACATATAGACCTCTTAGAATTTTAAGAATATTTTTGATTTTTAGGTTATTGAAGATTTTTAGATATACAAAAAGTTTGAATACGTTTTTTAAAGTTTTAAGCGATAAAAAATTTGAATTTAATTTTCTTTTTATTATGGCTCTTTTTGCTGTTTTTATGTCAGCAACTATTATGTATGTATTTGAAGGAGTTGGAAATAATCCAAATATTAAATCGTATTTAGATGCTATATACTGGTCAATCATAACTATTTCTACTGTAGGGTATGGTGACATAACACCAGTTACGCTTACAGGTAAAGTGATAACACTATTTTTGGTTAGCGGCGGTTTTATGATACTTGTTCTTGCCACTTCTGTTGTTACTAATGCACTCTCTGACAAAATGGAAATGGTTAGAGAAAATAAGCTCCTTTCGCAAGCAAATAAACTATCTAATCTCATAGTGGTATTTGGGTTTGGAAGAATGGGTATGGCGCTAGCGAATGAGCTTTATGAAAATGGTAAAAATTTTATAGTTGTTGATAAAAATGAAGAGAGTATTTCAAAAGCAAAAGAGCTTGGATACCTTTACATGAATGCAGATGTTACAGAGTATGAGACAATTAAAAATTTAGTATTCGATAATGATGTTGAAAAGGTTGTAATAACAACCCAAAACGATGCACTAAATCTATCTATTTTATTGACAATAAAAGCTGAAAAAAAAGGTGTTGAAGTTATAGTTCGTGCAAACAATGATGAAAATGTTAAAAAATTTAAGATAGCAAAAGCAGATTTTGTTATCTTTCCTTATGAAACTGTTGCAGAAGTTGCAGTTGAATACATTGGAAATTCAGTAAAGTTTGATGCTATAGAAAATCTCATTCTTAAAAAAAGCAACATTACTCTTGATGAGATCAATATCTTAGATGGTAGCAACATGATAGGCAAGAGCATATCTGAGATAGGTATCAACAAAATGAATATAACGACTATTGCAGTACTTAAAAAAGGAAGTAGTAGAAATTTTGTATTTAATCCTGATAGTGATGAGTTTATACTAGAAGCAGATGATTGTGTCATTGTAATAGGTGATGAAAATAGTATAGAAGAGATTAAAAAAAGTATATCAAGGCAGTTTACATGATGAAAATAGTTCTGTTTGGTTACTCTAAAACTGGTCGTGAAATTGCAAAATTACTCAACAATGAAGAGTATGATTTACAAATTATAGATGAGAATCCGCTCAGTGTTGCTAAAGCAAATGAAGATGGTTTTTATGCAAGGCATTCCACTTTTAATGATGATAAAATGCTAGAAGAGATAGGAATAGGAAAAGATATAGATGTACTGTTCTGCACATCAACAAATGATAGTCTAAATCTTTTTATAACACTTTCTGCAAGAAGCTTGGCAAGTGAACTAAAGATTTTAACTCTTATTTATAAACAAGAAGATGAAAAAAAGATGATTCTTGCAGGTGCAAATCGTACTATAAGCCCTTATGATGTAGGAGCTTTAAAGGCTTTTAGGATTATTGATAAACCAAAAGTTTCAAAAGTTCTTAGTCTGTTTACACTTCAAAGTAATAAGCTTTCCATGAACGAAATTGCTATAACAAAAGATTCTATTTTAGATGGTGTTTACTTTAAAGATGTAACTATTTTTAAAGAGCATAATCTTATTTTTTTAGGGATGTTAGATAAAGAGTTGGGTGATGAGTTTATCTTTTTTTCAGATGGGATAAATCATAAAATAGATTTTGATGATATTGTCATAGTTCTTGGTAGTAAAACAGATATTAAAAAATTTAAAAAGGCAATCGCATGAGTATAGCAGTTATTGGTGCAGGAAAATGGGGGCAAGCACTGCATTTTGCGATAAGTAAGAGTGCTACATGTAAGATAACTTCAAGAACTAAAAAAGATATAAAAAACTTTGTAGATTTAAAAGAGGCCTTAGAGTGTGATTACTTAGTTATAGCCCTTCCCGCTCAGATTGTAAGAAATTGGTTAAAAGAGAATTTTGTCTATAAAAATCAGAAAATTTTAGTAGCTGCAAAAGGTATTGAAAAAGGGACAGGCGCTTTTTTAAAAGATATTTATAGCGAGTTTGTACCTGAAAAAAATCTCTCTTTTCTCTCTGGTCCATCATTTGCAGTAGAAGTTATAAAGTCACTTCCTACATGCGTAGTTATAAACTCAACAAATCAAGATTTAGCAGATAAATTTGCATCTTTTTTTCCAGATTTTATAAAAACTTACACTTCTTGTGATGTTATAGGAGCAGAGATTTGTGGAGCATATAAAAATGTACTTGCGATTGCGAGTGGTATTTGTGATGGTTTAGAGCTTGGAAATAATGCAAGAGCAAGTCTTATTTCAAGAGGTTTAGTTGAAATGAGACGATTTGGAAAGTTTTTTGGAGCAGAGGATGAGACATTTTTAGGTCTAAGTGGGGCAGGTGACCTGTTTTTAACTGCTTCGAGTGTACTATCTCGCAACTATAGAGTAGGGTTTGCTTTAGCACAAGGTAAAAGTTTAGAAGATATTTTAGTTGAGTTAGGTGAAGTAGCTGAGGGAGTTTTTACAACAGATGCAATTTTAGGACTCTCTAAAAAACATGAGATTTATACTCCAATAGCAAGTGAAGTCTTTTTAGTACTAAATGGAAAATCACCAAAAGAGAGTCTTAAGGATCTGTTAGCATGATAAAAAAAGTTTTATTCTTATGCTTAGTTATGACATCTATTTTTGCAAAAAATCCATCTTTAGAGAGTATGATAGCTCAAATGTTAATGGTAGGAGTTGGTGGAGATGAATCTAGTGATAAATGGGTAAAACAACTTCAAGAAGATATAAAAAAAGATAGAGTTGGTGGCATAATACTTTTTAAAAATAATGTAAAAAATCAAAAAGAATTAAAAAAACTAACAACCTCTTTTAAGAATATAAAAACCAAACAACCTCTTTTTATAGCTGTTGACCAAGAGGGTGGAAAAGTTCAAAGACTCTCTTCAAAAAATGGTTTCAATGATTATCCAGCAGCTCGAGATATAGAAAAAAATAAAAACTTAGAGCAAACATATAGAACTTATAAAAAATTAGCAGATGAGTTAAAAGAGTATGGTTTTAATGTGAATTTTGCTCCTGTAGTTGATCTTAACATAAATCCAAATTCACCAGCAATAGGAACAAAAAAAAGAAGTTACTCCGATAAAGAGGAAATTGTTATATCTTATGCAAATGAGTTTATAAATGCTCAAAATGATGCAGGAATTGTAAGTGTTTTAAAACATTTTCCAGGTCATGGAAGCGCAGTGGCCGATTCACATAAAAGACTTACTGATGTTAGTAGCACTTGGCAATATAAAGAGTTAAAACCATACTACTACTTTGTAAAGTACAAAAAGGCAAAAGCGATTATGGTTAGTCATGTTACACTTGATAAGTTTGATAAAAACTACCCTGCTTCATTGTCTAAAAATATAATAAATGGTTTATTGCGAGAGCAGTTAGGGTTTGATGGTGTTGTTTTTAGTGACGATATGAACATGAAAGCTATAACAGATATATATACTCTAAAACAAGCAGTTATAAAAGCCATAAATGCTGGGGTTGATGTTCTTGTTTTTTCAAGTTATTTCACAAAGAAATCTAGTGTTATAAGAGAGGTAAGAGAGATTATACTTCAAGCAATTAAGCATGGAGATATAGATAAAAAAACGATTGAAAATTCATATCGAAGAGTTAAGGAGTTGAAAAATGACATTAATTAAAAATGCAAAATTAGCAAATTTAGATATAAAAGATATTTTAATAGAAAATGGGAAGATTAAGAAGATAGAAGACAATATAGACATAAGCGAAAACACGAGAGTTGTAGACGCTAAAAACTCTTTTTTACTTCCTGGTTTAGTAGATTTAAATGTAAGACTAGCAAACTCACTTCTTAATCGTAACTCTCTAAAAAAACTAACAAAAAATGCTTTAAGAGGAGGAGTTACTACGAGTTTGATAATGCCTGATTTCACTCCAAGATTAGATAACTCTACACTTTTGGACCACTTTAAAATAAAAGCAGGAAATGAGGAGTGTGATTTACACGTTGCTGCTCCACTTGCAGATGAAGAGGAACAAAGATTAAACAACATTGCAACACTTCTAAATAACGGTGCAACTGCAATCTGGACAACTTCGTCATGCAATGCAAATATACTAAAACGTGGTTTTCAGTATGCGAGAATGAAACAAGCTCCTATATTTTGTAGATGCTATGATGAAAACCTAAATGATAGTGGAGTTATGAATGAAGGTAAACTATCTTTTAAACTAGGACTTTCTGGAATTTCAAAAGTATCAGAGAACTCTGAAGTAGCTAAAATTGCTGAAATATCTTTGATAAATAATACAAAAATTATATTTCAATCACTCTCAACAAAACGCTCTATTAACATAATAAGAGATATAAAAAAGACCAATAAAAACATATTTAGTGAACTCTCAATTCACCATCTTTGTAAAACTGAAGATGCTTGTGATGGTTTCAATACTTATGCAAAAATAATGCCTCCTTTGAGAGATGAAGCAGAGAGAGTTGCCATGATGAGTGAGCTTGCTTTAGGTAATGTAGATATTCTCACAAGTGCACACTCTCCAAAATCTGTCAGTTATAAAGATGTTGCGTTTGAACATGCCGAGTTTGGTATAGGCTCTATTGAAGAGTATCTTTCATTGTGTTACACTCATCTTGTAAAAAGTGATATTATAGATATGCAAAGACTAACAGAACTGTGTTCACTAAATCCTGCACTTATAATTGAACAAGACAATATAGGCAAGATAGAAGTTGGCTACTGTGCAGATATGGTGATATTTGATGAAAAAGTATCAAAAGTAGTCGACAATAAAACTTCACTCTATAATGGTGATACTATCTATGGTGAAGTTAAAAAAGTATTTAAAGATGGAGAGATTGTTGAAGCGTAAAATGAGTGTTTCGGGGTCTTTTTATCCTGATAAAAAAGAGGATATTCTCTCTTCATTTGAGTATTTTAATGATTTGATTTCAAATCAATTTGAAGATAAACTTTTTAAGAAAAATCAAAAAGCCCTCATTGTACCTCATGCTGGTTACAAGTACAGTGGTTTTAGTGCAAATCTGGCATATAGAAACGTAACTCAAACTCCTAGAAGAGTAGTTGTAATAGGACCAAGTCATAGTGTTGCTTTTAGTGGAGTTAGTCTAAAAGAGTATAGTTTTTATGAGACACCTTTAGGAAATATCAAAGCTGATAGCGATTATATGAGCTTTTTAAAGTCCAAATTTGAGTTTGTTTCAATTGAACATGAAGAGCATAGTACAGAAGTACAGTTTCCTTTTATAAAACACTATTTTGAAGAAGCTGAGATGGTTGAGATTGTTTATGGACACAAATCAGATTTAGATAACATAGTAGAAGAGGTACTTAATTCTGAAGACACGTTACTCCTTATAAGTACAGATTTGAGTCATTTTAATGAGCAAAAAAAAGCAAATGAGTTGGATAATAATTGTATAAAAGGCATAGAAACTTTAGATATAGAGTTGCTTCAACGTGGTGAAGCATGTGGTATGCAAGGGGTGGTTTCACTTTTAAGAGTTTGTAAAAAAATAGGTCTACATGTAAAGAGTGTAGATTATAGAACAAGTGGCGATATAACTGGCGACATGGATAGTGTTGTTGGTTATTATAGTGCTATAGTAGGAAAATTATGAAAAAAAATATCTCAACATCTATGCTTATTGTAGTAACAGCAATATTTTTAGTTATTTTTAATAATATAACATTTTATAAAAAAGTATTGGAAGTTTATCCATTGACTATGCAAAATAGTCTTTTTTTGCTCTCTTTGGGAGTTGTTTTAGCTAGTGTTATAGTTCTACTTTTATCTTTGTTAAACTCAAAATATACTTTAAAGCCAATAGTAATAATTATTTTATTGACATCTGCATTTTTGAACTATTTTATGATAACATACAACTTAGTTATAGACGATGATATGATACGAAATTCAATTCAGACAGATACTGCTGAAGCCTTTGATTTGATAACCACAAATATGTTTTTCTACCTATTTTTTCTTGGAATAATTCCATCGTTTATAGTTTATAAGCTAGATATTGAGTACAAAAGTTTCAAAAAAGAGTTGCTTTCAAAAGTGAAATTTTTTATCTCACTTTTACTTATAATTGTTGTCATTATTTTTTCTTTTAGTAAGTTTTACACTTCATTTTTTAGAGAGCATAAACCTCTAAGATACTATACGAATCCAACATATTTTATATACTCTATTGGGAAGTATATATCAAAAACATTTGATACTAAGATGGTTTTTAAAACCATAGGAGATGATGCAAAAGTAGTCTCAAAAAGTGAAAAGAAGAAGCTTGTTATCATGGTTGTAGGCGAAGCTGTTAGAAGTGATAGAATGTCGCTAAATGGTTATAAAAAAAAGACAAATCCATTGCTTGAAAAAGAGGATATCATAAGTTTTACTAACTTCTATTCATGTGGTACTAGTACAGCTCATAGTGTTCCTTGTATGTTTTCTATCTATGACAGAAAAGAGTATAGTTATAAAAAAGGAATTTCAACTGAAAATGCTATAGATATTTTAGCAAAAACTGGAGATATTGATGTTTCATGGCGAGATAATAACTCTGACTCTAAAGGGGTTGCTTTAAGAGTTGATTATGAGGATTTCAAAAGAAAAAAATGTGATGGAGAGTGTAGAGATACAACTATGCTTAAAACTATACAAAAGAGAATAAAAAATATTAAAAACAGAGATATCTTTATAGTGCTTCATCAGATGGGAAATCATGGACCAGCTTATTATAAACGTTATCCAAAAGAGTTTGAAAAATTTACTCCAATTTGTAAAACAAATCAGTTAGAAAATTGTACTAAAGAGGAGATAAGCAATGCTTATGATAATGCAGTTCTCTACACAGATTTCTTTTTGAGTAAAACAATAGAGCTATTGAAAAAAAATCAAAATAGGTTTGAAACGGTACTATTTTACATGAGTGATCATGGAGAGTCTTTAGGTGAGGGTGGAGTTTACCTTCATGGTATGCCTTACTTTATAGCTCCTGATGTTCAGAAACATATAGCATCATTTGTTTGGTTTGGTGAGAGTGAAATGAAAAAAAGAGTGAATTTTGAAGAGATTAGAGTTAGAAAAGATGAAAGCTTTTCTCAAGATAATCTTTTTCATTCTATTCTTGGACTTATGGAAGTTCAAACAGAAGTCTATGATGAGAAAAAGGATATTTTCAGATGAGAAATCAGCCTAAATATAATTTTATTAAAAATACAATCTATGCACTAAAAGGTTTGAAAGACATTATTCAGCATGAAAGTTCTTTTAGAATTGAGCTTATAATTAGCATAGCTTTGATACCATTTATACTTTTAATTGATATATCTTTAGTAGAAAAGATACTACTTTTTATAACAATGATGGGTGTCTTGATAGCAGAAACAATTAATAGTGCGATTGAGCGTGTAGTTGACCTTGTGACACTAGAGCATCATGAAATGGCAGGACGTGCCAAAGATGTTGGTAGTACAATAGTTTTTTTAAGTATAGGTTTGAGTGTTATTGTTTGGGGACTGATTTTAATAAAAAATTTTAGCTAGATAGAGACCAGATGAGGGAATAACACCTGTAGAGTGTTTTATTTGGGTGCTAAGTTGCTCTTTTAGTTGTTTAGATGTAAGCTTTTCGTTCATGATTTCAAGAGCAAAATTGCTCATCATTCTGACTTGACTTCTTAAAAATGAGTTACCTAAAAAGTAAATTATTGTCATGCCATTGTGAGTATATGCTCCTGCTTTGAAGATTTCTCTTACATCTGAGTTTGTATCACTCCCTTGTTTTTTGAAGTTTTTAAAGTCATGAGAACCTATGAAATTTTTTAAAATTGTATCTAGCTTTTTAGTGTTTATACTCTTTACATGTAGAGCATAATCAGATAAAAAAGGTTGATATTCTCCACTATATAGTACATATCTATAAAGTCTTTTTTTAGCACTAAATCTTGCATGAAATTCATCACTAATTAACTCTATAGTTTTGATATATATATTTGGATTAATCATTCGATTAAGTTCATCTTTGAGCCTAATCAAGTCATGCCAAAACTCTGGAATTTTACAGTGTAAGACTTGGGCAGTTGCATGAACTCCTGTATCTGTCCTTCCACTACCTACAAGTGTTGTAAGTATATTTAGATTTTTAAGTGCTTTAGTTATAACACCAGCAACAGTTGTAACTTTTTGTCTGTTATTTTGGATTTGAAAGCCATTGAATTTACTTCCGTCATAACTGATAGTGATTTTTATGCGCATTAGTATCTCAAAAGTATCTTTTTTCTATAGTAAAGGTAAGAACCAATTATAGTACTAAAAAAGACAAACCCAACAGCGATAAGATGCCCGTATTGAACCAATATTATTCCTGGTGCAAGATATCCAAATATAACTGCAACCATGGGAATATATATGCCACCTCTTTCATATCTATAAGTAACGATACCGATACTTATACCAAACAAAACTGTAGCAAGAGGGAAGAGAGCAATAAGTAGAAAAAAAGATAAATCATAAGCTCTCTTTTTATCTTTAAGAGCAAGTTTCCAGTAGCTAATTATATCTTGAACACTGCTTACCCTATCTTTTGGTTCACTTTTGAGGTACATTTTTTCAAAATTGACTTGCTCTATTTTTTTAGAAGATATTTCAAATGCTTTTCCAGAGGCAAGTTCTAGTTTTAGTATACCATTGTCATTTTTTATGTCTGCACTTTTGGAGGTTATAATTTTTTCTGTATTTTTAGTTGTCTCTTCTTGGTACATAACAACACCACTATAGCTATCTTTTTTATCACTCTTATCTATGTACACTAACCAGTCTGAAAATTTTTGACCGAATTCTGTTGCTTTTATATTGAATTTTGCTTCTGCTCTTTTATAGTCCAAAAAATTTGCATTAAGTTGTTTTGCTGTTGGGATTAGTACAAGTATATTGACTATGAGAAGAAGTGAAAGTATGGCAGAGACTATTATGAAAAGCCTTGCTATTTTTTTTGGCATATACCCAAGTGTAAAAAGCACTATTGTTTCATTCTCTTTAGAGAGATTAAATAACGATATACAAAGAGCTATAAAAAAAGTTATAGGTAGTGTATATATAAGTATGTTTGGTAAGAGATAGATATATAAAAGTCCTAATTCATAGAAACTTATTTTTATTATGGCAGTTATACTTGCTATTTTTATGAAAAAGACAACAGAAGTTATGAAAAATAGTGTAAAGAATAGAGATGCAAATAGTGAACTAAAATGCTTTAGTAAGTAGTGATTAACTCTACCCATATATCATCCTAAGAACAGTTGTTACTTCTGATGAATATGCCCAAGTTATATACATTCCTAGTGCTAAAAATGGTATAAAAGGGAGTTCATACCCTTTTGTTTTAACAATCATAAAAACAGGAAGTGCAATAAGCGCCGATATATAAATTGCTGCAAGACCAAGCTCAACTCCAACAACAGCTCCAATAATACCTGCTATGATAATATCAGCCTCTCCCATTGCCTCTTTTTTTATAACCCATGATATCAATATACGAAGTAGAGCAAACCCACCAGCAAGAATTAGCATACCATTTAATGATATCATAAAATCATCTATAAAAAGAGATACAAAAAGAGCAGGGATGCTAATGCTATCAGGAACAGCCTTGTACTTTAAGTCTATTACACTAAGGGCTAGCAACATTGTAAAAAGTGTTGATAGTATCAAGGCTTCAGCAACAGAGCTACTTTGATAGGCAGTCGAGATAAATATAAAAGTTGTTAAAGATTCTATAATAGGGTACTGAATAGATATTTTTTCTTTACAAAAGGCACATTTTCCACCAAGAAACAGCCAAGAGAAAATAGGTATGTTGTGGTACCACTTTAGTGGGTGTTTACATGTAACACAGTGAGAAGCAGGAAGAGATATACTCTCACCTTTTGGAACTCTTATAATGACTACATTTAAAAATGAACCTACTGCAAGTCCTATAAAACCATAAAAAATAAATATTGCTATTGTTGATGTTATCATAATGCCCCAAATCTCCTAGATGTTGTTTCGTATTTTGAAAGAACTGTTTCAAGCTCTCCAGTGCTAAAGTCTGGCCATAATGTACTAGTAAAAAATAGTTCAGCGTAAGCACTTTGCCAAAGTAAAAAGTTTGACAACCTCTGGTCTCCACCAGTTCGTATAAGTAGGTCAATGTCAGGAAAATTAGAAGTATCTAGTAGTTTACTAATGTCCTTTTCTTTAACTTCTACACCTTGTCTTATGGCTTCATTTACCGCTCTTGTTATTTCATCACGTGAACCGTAATTAATAGCCAATATTTGTGTCAGACCACTGCAGGTTGAGGTTTCGTTTTTTACTTTTAAGATTATTTTTTGTAAAGATGTTGAAAACTTACTTATATCACCTATGACATCAAATCGTATATTGTTCTCTTTTAGAGTCTTTAACTCTTTTTTTAAAAATTTGCCCAATAGTTTCATCAAAAACTCAATTTCAGCTTTTGGACGTTTCCAGTTTTCGGTACTAAATGCATAGAGTGTCAGATATTCAACACCAATCTTAGCACAATACTCTGTAATAACACGTACATTTTTTGCACCTTGTTCGTGTCCTGCTGAGCGTTTTTTACCTTGACGTTCTGCCCATCGACCATTGCCGTCCATAATTACTGCTAAGTGATTTAGGTTATTCATATTTTTAAATCCAATATCAATTTATCTGAGTTATATAACGGTTCTATAGGTTTTGTTATACTTATGTTTGTTGCTATATTTGATTTTTTTAAAAAATAGTAAGTTTTATCAAATAGAACTTCTAGGTTAAAAACCCCTTGACTGATATAGCCATTCATCGGTCCTAGGTTCTCAAAAGCACAATAGAATTTCATATATTTAGGTCCAAGTTTTATCTGGAGTAGAGTTGTTTTTCCATTGTGTTGTAGGGGTAGGTGTATGATATCTTCTTTAAGTGCGAGAAGCATATCACTAAAGAGTAAAAATCTATCTTTTTTTGTATCATCATTTGCCAAGTTTTCTATAAGCCACTCTTTAAATGTGCTTATAGGTGAGTCTACATTTGAAATTTGAGTTAGAAATTCGCTCAATTCAATATCTAAAAAACCACTGTTTTTCTGTAAAAAGTTAGGTTTTTTAATAAGACTAGATATGGTTATAATCCCAGCTTTACCCTCTCCAAAACTTCCCCAGTATTTTGCTCCACGTTCTAGTCTTTTTTGAGATTTTGTAGTAAATTCTTTTGTTCCTAGAAGAAGCTTGTATCTATCCATACCAAGACTTTTTAGAACTTCTATAGTTATTGGCAAAGAGCCATTAAATCTCATAGAAGATTTATTGTTTGCGTTAGCATCAATCTTTGAAAGTCTAGTTATGTTGTTCATCATAGTTTTTTAGATAACTCTACAATTTGTTTTGCAATCTCTTCTTTAGAGCAAAGAGTAAGTTTTACTTCACTCTGCTTTGTTATAAAAGTAACTTCATTTTTGTCTTTTCCAAAACTGTTTTGAGTATCAAGTATATTTAGACATACTGCATCAAGTGATTTTTTAGTTAACATATTTTTGGCACTATCTAAAGCTGTAGTTTTATCTATCTCAGCTTTAAATCCTATAGTTTTTATCTCTTTTTTATTAAAATTTAAAAGTATATCTTCATTTTTTATAAGTTCTAGATTCCATTTCTCTCCAAGCTTATCCTTTTTCAGTTTTCCACTTTTTACATGTAGAGGTATAAAGTCACTTATCGCAGCACACATTACAAGGTATGAACCTTTACATGTAGCTTTTTGTATAGCTTCTTTAAACTCTTGTGAGCTTTGTACATGTAGAGCTTCTATATGTAGCGATTTTTGAGAGCTGATAAGAGTTACATCTGCACCAGCCAAAAAGTAAGCATAAGCCAAAGCATTTGCCTGTTTTCCACTAGAGAAGTTTGTAATACATCTTACATCATCTATCTTTTCAACACTTCCGCCACCAGTTATGACAACTTTTTTATCAATCCAAAACTTATCTTTTAAAAGTTCTCTTGCAGTTATGTCAAATATCTTTTGAGGTTCTGCTAAAGCACCAGTACCGACATCGTTACATGCTAAGAGTTTATTTTGTGGTTCACAAATGATAAAACCTAATTTCTCAAGCTTTTTTAGACTCTCTTTTGTGATTGGATTTAGTATCATATTTGTATTGGCAGAGGGTGCTATGATGATTTGTTTGTTAAAAGCCAGTATGGTTTGTGTCAAAAGATTGTCAGCTATGCCATTTGAGAGTTTATTGATAGTGTTTGCACTTATGGGAGCTATCACAAAAATATCTGCCCATTTACCTATGTGAATATGGTTCAAATCATTTGCCCAGCTCTCAGAGTCTACATGTAAGACCTCATTTTGGCTAATAGCCTCAAAGGTAAGAGGGGTGATGAAACGTTTTGC
>Ga0256845_1001935_pt1 | contig 15808 bp, 12 predicted proteins | sample RiftiametaG_FD_189101 | JGI IMG/M metagenome (GOLD analysis project Ga0256845, IMG submission 189101) | Tube worm associated microbial communities from hydrothermal vent at the East Pacific Rise, Pacific Ocean - Riftia | ecosystem: Host-associated > Annelida > Integument > Unclassified ...
TAGAATCCATCCCTATTTGGCATCTCAATTTTTAGGAAATTCTCTTTGCTTAATACAAAATCATCACCCATCTCTTCTCCACCAACAGTAATCTCATTGGCCGCTAGTAGGTAAGCAGTAAGTGCATAAATCTCATCATTAGTTAAACTTTTTGGATGTGCATAAGGCATAGCATCTCTAATATACCAAATCAGAGTACTAGCTTTTGGCCAATATGTACCAATTGTTCTCTTTGGTGCATCCATCCCAGGGGCAGTTCTTTGGTTTTTGAGTGATGATATATCTCCACCACTTAGAGTAGGGTATCCTACACCACCAGCACCAAAGTCACCATGACAAACTCCACAATGCTCTTCATATAGCTCATCTCCCTGCTCAACAGAACCTTTTCCATCAGGAAGCCCTGTACCATCTGGCATAATATCTGTATCCCACGCTTTTATCTCACCTGCTGTAGGTGTTCTACCGTGATTCATCCCTTTTGTGCTTTGCTCATTGATATGATAATCTGAGTACATACCTTTATCTCTTGTATAGGTCATACCACCATCAAGAGCATCTTTTTTTGCCTCTGAAGCAACAACAGAAATTGAACTTAGTACCAATGCCACTACACTTATAGCTATAGTTTTATGAACGCATTTGAACATTGTTAACCTCCCCTTTGTCTGTAACTTCCCAAGTACAGATTGAGTTTCTATGATAAACACCCTCTACACCGATGACTTTTTTCTCTTGGTTTACTGTTGGTTGAACAAAACCTGCTTCATCCATTGCTCTACTAGAGAGTAAGAGAGGTTTTCCCTCATACTTATAGATATAACTAAATCGTGTCCAAGCTTTTAGTAATACTAGACCTTTTAGACTAGCCTCTACCCAGTTTTTGCCACCATCAAAACTAATATCAACTAACTTAATTTTTCCATGACCAGACCATGCAAGTCCTTGAATCTCAACCATATCACCCTTTTTTAATGTTGTCCAAGGTTTCTCAGGACATGGTGATGTAATAATAGAGTTAACCTCAAGTGGATAGAAGTGCTGAATTGCTTTGCCACTAGCAGTAAGCACTGTATATTTAGAGGTCTCCTCTTTACAATACCAAGGTTTATCTCCAAACTCCAATCTCTTTAACCACTTAACACATAGATTTCCTTCCCATCCTGGTAAAAGGAGTCTCAAGGGATAACCCTGTTCTGCTCTTAATGCTTCCCCATTCATCGCATAGACAATCATCGCATCATCCATAATCTTTTCAACGGGAACAGTTCTGCTCATCTCTGAACCATCTTGACCCTCTGCTAAACACCATTTAGCTTTAGGGTCAACACCTAAATCATCCAAAATAACCTTTAGTCTAACACCCGTCCACTCAACATTACTCATCATCCCCTTGACAAACTGCAATGAGTTAAACTGTGGACCTTTCCATTCAGCTGCACCATTAGCAGGACACTCCAAAAAGTGAACGACAGACTCACTTGGGTATCTTTTAATCTGCTCAAGTGTTAAAACAATAGGTTTTTCAACCATTCCATGAATCATAAATCTAAACTTATTTGGGTCAATATATGCCACCCCATTATGAGTTCGTGTAAAAAATAGACCATTTGGTGTAATAATCCCCTCTTGCTCATGTATAGGACACATGGAGACAGCAGCGTGCATATCACCAGCAGAGGATAAAAGATTTGCTGTTCTTCGCACATTATTATGTTCATAAGGTGAAGGTAGTCCATAAGGATTTTTATTTAACTCATCCCCTAGAGTAGTCCCCCATTTTTGATGATGTACAATATTTTCATCATCTGCTGCAAGTAGCTTGACAGGCGATAAAACACTACTAGCTACTACAGCACTAGCTGAGTAGACAGCTGCTTTCTTGAAAAAATTTCTTCTACTAGATTGAGCTGCATTCATCTCTGCAACAATATCAATCTCTTGAGAAGTTTTAGTCATTTTATTCATTTGTCCTCCTTTTAAAATTTGGTATTTCCTGCAAATACCTCGGAACAGTGAGAGTATAATCTAATGAAGTTTAAAATGTCAAGAGAATTTATGAAATGATTAAATATAAATAAATCTTATACATATAAAATCCCTTACATAATATAAGAAAAAAACTCTTTTTATTATAAGATAATCTACAAAAAAAGTTATAAATCCCATAAAATAGGCTTTTATCTTCGAGAAAATGATATTATTAAGAAGTTAATTTCATTGAAATAATCAGAATATTTTATATATATAGTGTGTATAAATGGAACATATTTTTCTTATATTTTATTTAAATATAGGAAAAATTAATAGTATTAAATCAGATTTTTTTAAAAGAAATATCTGATTTAACTTTTTTTGAGTATGGAGTGTCGTACAAATTCACATAGACATCTCATACCTCTATGTTTAGTTAAATGCTTGAGATATTGACTATATGTCATACCCTTTTCATCTAAATAGGAGCGAAGGTAAGTTATAGCACTATCGACTCCATGCTCTTTTTCTATATCACATAATAGCTCATATAGTGGCTCTATAGTCTGTATGATTTTCTCAGGAGCCTGTTTTCCCTCTGCAACAAAAGAGACTATAGTATTATTGTTATCTATTTGAGGTCTCCACTCTAGCATAGTCCAGTAGTACTTATTATCATTTGTCTTGTTTTTAACAATAGCTTGTATAGGAAGCCCATTTGAGATTACCCTCCAAATAATATTAAATATAGTTTTAGGCATATCGGGATGCCGTATAATATTGTGTGGTTGATTTATAACAGCAGATGGTCTTTTAAACCCATTAACTTTTGCAAATGTTGAGTTGCAGTATATAATATTACCTTTGAGGTCTGTTCTACTTATTATAACCTCTTGGTATGCACATTTAATTTCGAGATTTGCTCTAACCATAAATAACTCCTAGAGAATTAATGTTTTTTATTAATTTTTAATATTATACTTTATTAATACTTAGTTTTCTATATCTAACTCTAATCTGTTTTCTCCTATATTTAGCACCACTGTCTCATTATGAGTAGTGTTGGCTATTAATTTTATAGTATTTTTATCTATAAAGCTAATATCCAAACTAGCTGGATATTTTAAACTTCCAAGCGTATCATTTTTAGATTTTGGAGGAAAATAGAATATATTATACTCCCCTTTTTGAATCTTAAAATGGTTACTATCTGCTGTAACATTTCTAATAGAGATTTTAAACTCTCTTGTTTTAAACTCCCACTCCTCTCTTTTTATCTTTCCATCTGCTTCATAGACAGCTTTTGCTCTATATTTACTACCCCACTCTAATCGTTTTAGAGGAAATAGTGCATACTCAAATTTTTTCAATTTTCTATTTGGGTCACTTTTTTGACTATAGACTATACTATCCTCTATCTTATTACCACTCTCATCAAAAAGCTCAAAACTAATCATATCAATACTCTTGAAATATGCCTCATTAAAAGAGATACTAATAGGAAAACCACTTACAGAGTAGTCAGGTAGTGGGTCTGGCAACTCATCATAAAAAGCAGGTGGAATATCCTCTTGTCCAGAGAATGGGTATGTGATAATTTTTCTATTTCTATATCTATTTTTTTGTAGAGTCTCATTAAATAGATTTAGTTCTATTTTTTTCCCTGTATCTATACAGATATTCTCTATATATTGAATTGAGTTTACCTTACTATCATCTTTACACAAGTTTGCTAGTTTTTGACTACCCATATCGTAGACAAATGCTGTTTGGGATTTGTCTCTCTCACTCTGTAGTACTCCTATCCCAATCTCATCAATGTGAAAATCCAAAAATCCAAAACGGTGATAGATTGCCGCCATTAGACCATCTATAGACTCTTTGTATGTGAAGTTGTTGTTGGATATATTCTCGATAACCAAAGATGTCTCATAACCAGCATTAACACTTCTCCCTGAACCATACTTACCAGTATAACCTATCTTGTTCTCATCCTCATAGTGACCAATTAGACCATTTTTGATAAGATAAGATGCGTGATTCTTTGCAGCATGTTCTAATTTTTTGTTTAGAACCAATGGTACAAGACCAGCTCCAACTCTAAGCTCATTTAGATAGCGAAGTGTTCGGCCCTGCTCTAGTTCAATATCAATAAGAGGCTCTTCTCTAATAATAATATTTTGACTAATAGGAGTTGTTCCTGCTAGTAGATATACATATCCAGCAGATAGTGAAACTAATCCCCAAACGGTAATACGAATTCTATTTTTCATTGTAACAACTCCTTAAACCTATATTAGATATTAAAAGTATATCATAATTTTATTAAAATAAAACAAAAATAATCAAAAAATAACAAAATTAAATCTTATAGACTCTGATAATAACTATCAGAGTCTATAAACTACTTAAGGTATCCTCCCACTTTTCCCTCTTGAACACCTGCTTTTATCATACTTAGTAGCTCTCCTACACTCTTGAAATTTGTAATGATTTTGACAACCTTCTCTTTATCAGGTCTAATAAGTACTAAACTAGGAATCTTTTTTACCTGTATACCTAAAGGTAGTTTATCCATAGATATATTTAGATATATCATCTTGAAATTTTCATTAACTATCTTTCTGATTGAACGACTTCTCTGCATAACACCATCTAACTCATCACAAAATGGACAGTAGTTCGAACGGACTTTTAGAAGTATTATCTTTTTTTCTCGTTTTGCATAGTATTTTGCTGTCTCATAACTATAATAAGTGGTAATTGGGGGAATCTTTTTTCTCTTTATAACTCTCTTTTTATGTTTTTTGACTTTTGCTCTCTTGAGTGTAGGCTTTTTCTTGAGTGCTATCCTTTTAACTTTAGTCTCTCTTTTATCAATAACTTTTTCATGACTCTTTTTCTCTTTTAGTTGATGAGATATAGGTAGAGAACTTCTCTTTGGAACTATAGGATTTACTTTTATTACCCCCTTTAGTTCATCATATGCTATAGCGACATTTCTCTTATGCCACTCATCATATAGTCTCTCCTCTTTGAAATCTGACATCTTTATACTCTCTATAGATTCACTCCGACCAATCCCATTTCGAATCTTCTTTGTTAACTCTTTTTTTAGAGTAGTTAGATAATTTTTAGTACTATTTAGAGCTGAGCGTTTGGTTCTAATTCCATGAGCCGATACTACACGACTCCATGAGCTACTCTCTATCTTTTTTATAGTATTAATCCATGAAAGAAGAGAAAGTTCACTACTTAATATAGGTATAGAGTTATGAGAGAGCATATCTCCTGCAAATAGTATATTTTTACTAGGTACATTTACTATTAGATGTCTGTCACTCCCCTCAATAGCCCTCCTTATATATATATCCACTCCACCCACTTTTATATTATAATCACTATCTATCTTCTTATCCAATGATGTTAACCTCGTATTGCGAAAGGCATCACCAATAGTCTCACTAGATAGTTTTAGCGTGGTATTTTTATTATAAGCTTTTGGACCAATGAGTATTGCTCCTCTCTCTTTATAAAACTCATTACCCAAAAGATGTATCTCATCAGAAGATGTACTAATAACATACTTTACAGGTAGTCGTTTTTTTCTAAGCATTAGTTGATACGCCTGTTGAGCATAACTATAAGTAGGGCCTGAGTCTATTACTATATAGCCATCATCTGTTGTAATGTAACAGCTATTAATAGTATTTCCACCATTTGTTCTATTAGCTTTAGATGAGAGACCAAAAAAACACTCCACATCTTTAGTAATTTCAAATGATTTTAGATGGTAATCAAAACTAAAAAGAGAGACTGTAAGAAAAACCAAAGCTGAGAAAAACTTCATATAACACTCCAAATATTATTTAATACTACTAACGATATACTATTAGAGTATCATAAGTTATATAAAATATTAGGCATTATAGGGTTCCAGTTCACTTTTTTGAAACCTATTTCTCTATTTTCGTCTAAAAATTAAATATTTATCAACATCCTATATTTAGAGATAGAGCTAACATTAAAAAAATATAATAAATTTATACTACTTTAAGTTAAAATCCTTTATGAGTTTGATGATAGCTCAAAATTTCACTCATCATCTCTATCCGTTGCTTAAAACTACTCTTTAATGCTCTCTCTTTGAGTGTGTGGTCACCATCACCAAATGGTCCAAATCCATCGAGTGTAGTTACTCCACAAGAGGCTACATGATTCGCATCACTTACACCACCTCTCTGCTCTGTTGGGATAGTCTGTTTTGTAATCTCCTCTAATTTATCTATTAACTCAGACTGTTTTACTGATGGCTCCATTACATCTCTTTGGATTAGTCCATCTAGTGTTGAGCTTGTTCCATCTACAAAAGAGGTGTTAGTTATCTCATTTAGTGCTTTTATCAATCTATCTCTCTCTGAGTTCAGTTTATATCGTATCTCTACTACTAATTCACAACTTGGACTAATAGTATTTGCACCTATTCCACCTCTAATTTTACCCACATTGACAGTTGTTCCTACCTCTAAATCTGTTAATTTTGTTAACTCTTGGAGTTTATAACTAGCCTCTAGGTTAGCATTTACCCCTTTGGTATAGCTAGTTCCTGCGTGTGCTGCTTGACCCTCAATAGTAATAGTGTATGTCCCAACACCTTTTCTACCTGTTACCACTTCCAAATTCTCTCCTGCTGCCTCAAAGACAAAACAGTAATCATAATTTTTTGCAATTTTGAGTGTAAGGAATTTTGAATCATCGCTTCCTGTCTCCTCATCTGAGACTAGTAAAAAGTCTATATTTTCTATTTTTCCACTCTGCTTATAGATATTTTTGAGTGCCTCTAGGGCTACTATATTTCCACCCTTCATATCACAAACACCAGCCCCATATATCCACTCATCATCTTGAGTAAACTTCTCAAACTTACCCTCTGGAAAAACAGTATCATTATGTCCTAATAGTAGAATCTTAGCCCCATCGACTTTTTCTGATAAAAACAGTAGATGGTCTCCTATTGTTTCCCGTTCATGCCTCTCTGTCTCAAAACCTATCTCCTCAAGCCACCCCTGCATATATACTCCAACAGAGTCAACACCAACTTTGTTTTTTGTAAATGAATTTATTTTGCATATCTGTTCTAAATCTTTTAAATATTCCATACCCGTTCCTTATTTTTTATGAGTTCAACTAAAGCACAACCCTACTCTGCCACTCATTGGCATTTGCCTCTCTAAAGTAGTGTACCACTCTAAAGAGACCATCAACAATCTCCAACATAACACACTCGCTTAGAGGCTTCTCTCTAGCACAAACCTCCCCAGGGTTGATAAATAATGTATCACCTCTCATCTCTACTTCGAATATATGTGTATGAGCTGAGATAACAACATCTGCATCGGGATTTAAAAAATAGGGCATATGCATCATCTTGATTTTAATACCCTCTATATCAAAGTAGTGAGGCTCTCTATATATGGGATACTGTCCATATAGAGGTATAAGAAGTGTATCATTATTTCCATAAACACAAATATATGGTAAACCACTCTCTTTTAGTATATCCAAATGCTCTTTGGTCTCTAAATCACCTGCATGGAGCAGATACTCTGCACCAGACTCTTTTAGATGATTAATCGCCTCTATATGTAGTTTTGTTTTTCTATGACTATCGGATAGAATTCCTATTTTAAGATTTTTTTTCATTCTCTTCAATTTTTTTTCTCTTTAGTTTATCAGCAGGAACTGGCTCTTTGTATTTACATTTCTTCTCTATACACTCATAAAACTCACCTGTTTTTAAAATCTTGTGAACGACCATTCCTTCACACTCTGGACATCTCCACTCTAATGGCTCACCATTAGATATAAATCTACACTTTGGATAGTTGGCACAACCATAAAATTTACCTCTTTTCCCCTCTTTTTCAAGAATCTTTGCACCACACTTAGGGCATGGCATAGGTAGCTCTCTTGGTGGAACTAGAGGTAGAGCATTTTTACACTTTGGATAGGTAGAACAGGCATAAAATTTACCTCTACGACTATCTTTTATTACCATAAACTCACCACACTTATCACATTTTTTATCTGTTTTTTCAGGTTCTGGTGGAGCGTTACCATCTAAGTCGGTGGTATATTTGCATTTTGGGAAATTGCCACAAGCGATAAACTCACCATATCTACCTTTTCTACGAAGTAGCTCATGACCACACTTTGGACACATCTGCCCTGTTGGGATTGCCATCTTTTTACTTTTGATATTCTTCTTGCCATCAGTTATCTTTTTCATAAATGGCTCATAGAAATTGGCTAAAAGCTTCTGCCAATCTAGTTTACCCTCATCAATCTCATCTAGTTCTGCTTCCATATTTGATGTAAACCCACTATCGACAATATCAGAAAAATGCTCCTCTAACATCTCAATAACAGTAAATGCAACCTCTGTCGGATGGATTCTCTTCTTTTTAAGTTCAATATACTTTCTAGTCTGTAGAATTGTAATAGTTGGTGCATATGTACTAGGTCGACCGATTCCAAGAGACTCTAATCTCTTGATTAGACTAGCTTCATTATATCGTGGAGGTGGTTCTGTAAAATTTTGTGTAGATTTTATATCATCAAGTGTTACTTTTTGACCCTTTTTTAGCTCTGGAAGGAGCTTATCTTTTTCACTATAACCTATAACTTTGTAAAAACCATCAAAAAGAAGCTTTCTTCCACTAGCTTTAAATATACTTTTTTCACCTCTAAAAAGAAGTGTTTGTGACTCTAATCTAGCATCCATCATCTGACAAGCAAGAAAACGATTATATATAAGTCTATATAATTTAAACTCATCACTACCTAAATAATCCTTTGCAATGATAGGGGTAAACTCTACCATTGTAGGACGAATAGCCTCATGAGCCTCTTGAGCTCCTTTTGATTTACTGGTGTAAAATTTAGCTTTTTTAGGAAGATACTCTCCACCAAAACTCTTCTCTATATGCTCTCTAACACTAGAGACTGCCTCTTTTGCTAGGTTCATACTGTCTGTTCTCATATAGGTAATAACACCCATATTTCCCTTATCGCTCTTGACTCCTTCATATAGTTTCTGAGCTACCATCATAGTCTTTTTAGGTGAAAAACCTAGTTGAGTAGAGGCTGATTGTTGTAGAGTTGATGTCATAAATGGTGGAGGAGTTTTACTCTTTCTCTCTCTCTTCTCCAACGACTCAACAACAAAATTTTCGTTAATAGCAGAGTCAACAATCTCTTTTGCCATCTTCTCATTTGGTATACTCAGCTTATCCATTTTGTTACCATTAAACTCATAGATAGATGACTCTATACTCTTCTCAAAAAGCCCGTCAATAGTCCAATATTCCACTGGTTTGAAAGCTTTTATCTCTCTCTCTCTATCCACTACAATCTTGAGTGAAGAACTCTGAACACGACCTGCACTTAGACCCTTTTGTATCTTACTAGCTAGTAGTGGAGAGAGCTTATAGCCTACTATTCTATCTAATAATCTTCTAGCCTGTTGAGCATTTACAGAGTCCATATTGATACTTCTGGGATTCTCTAGTGCATGTTTTATAGCAGACTTTGTAATCTCATGAAATACAATTCTAGGAAGAGACTCAGGCTCCTTTTTTATTGCTATAGCTATATGGTATCCTATCGCTTCACCCTCTCTATCCTCATCTGTTGCGATATAGACAGTCTCTGCATCTTTTGCCAATTTTTTTAACTCTTTTACAACAGGGTTTACATCTCTGGAGATGGAGTATTTAGGTACAAATTTTCCATTTTCGTCTACAGTAATACCAAATGAACTTTTTGGTAAATCGCGAATATGCCCTTTTGAGGCAACGACTTTATAATTTCTGCCAAGAAAATTACTAATAGTTCTAGCTTTTGCTGGGGACTCAACAATAATCAAGTTTTTCATATATATAACACCCTATAGATAGTAGATTTTTGGCATTGTAGCGAAAAAAGTTTAACAGAACTATAAACATAAACTTTAAATACTTTTAAACAATTATACTTATGTCACATTTCAGTATATAATTAAACATCTTTTGGCTATACTTTTCATTAAAAACTAGGGAAGAGTGATGATTGAAACAATAACAGGTATAGGACTTTTTATAGTTGCATTAGCAACGATGGCTGTTGGGGCATATTTTGCCTATTATTTTCTTAACAAAAATATAAAAGGTAAAAAAGTTGCGAGGGATAATAAAAAGGCATGTGCTCAGGCAAATCGTGCTATAGCTATGCGTAATATGACAGACTATTTTTGGAAAGAGTCTATAACTTTTACATGGATAGTGGTTCTTCTTGCATTTTTTATAGCTTTGGGATTTGTAACATGGACATTTTGGGGACTACTTAGTAGTATAATCTTGATTATTATAGCAGGTTTTTTTGGGAGATTTGCATATAAAAGCTATAATGAGTTTGAAGCAAAAGCAAAAGCAAGATTAGCAGAGTTTGAAAATGATGTTAGAAAATCTATCAAAGCTGAGATTAGTTTCAGTGGTGATAATATTCAGAGTTTTTCAGATGAAGATGAGGCTTTTGATACGGAACCAAAGATTTTTGAATTTCCAACAGATGTGAAAAAAGATATACCATTTCCTCCACTTGAAAAGAATCCAAAAAAACATCCTATAATTCGTACTAAAAAGATTGAGTTCCTTGTTCTGTCTCGTGAATATTTTAGTATATGTAAAGGTGCAGCAACATTTAATCTTTTTGAACCAAAACAAGCACCACTTCCTAAAAAGTGTGTTGAGTTAAAAGGTGTTGGTGGAGAGTGCAATGAGTACTACTACTCACAGATGCAAAATGTTCAATATGATGAAAAAGAGGAGTGTATTAGAATTATATATAATGCCAATACAGGACATGCTGATGTTACTTTTGCTTGTAAAAAAGCTAACCCTAATAGAAAACCTGCGATGAAAGCATTAAAAGAGAAGCTACGATTAACAGAGAGACAAAAACTACAAAAGATTCAAGAACATAAACACTATGAAGATATAAGAGAAAAAAGAGAGAGAGCAAAAGCAGAGGCAGAAGCTGTAAAAGATAAAGAGGAGTAGTGCTACTACTCCTATAGAGGAATTCTAAGTCTCTGCCCTACAAAAATTTGGTCAGGATTTATAATTACTTTTGGATTTGCTTCAAATATCTTTAGATAAGAGTCATAATTACCATACGCTCTATAGGATATTTTGGAGAGTGTATCTCCTCTCTGAACAACAATAGTACGCATCTCATTGGAACGAACTGCAATCTCCTTTTTTATCCTCTTGGTATAGTTTGAATTATCTATATTCAACATATCATCATCTATAGCAGAGGAGAGTTCATTTGATAGTTGAGCTAACCTATCATTTGTATAGGTCTCCTCTTTGGATTGATTGATTACTATTTTATTATAGTTATCTACATCTTCTAATCCGATACTCTGTTTTACAATCTGTTTTATATTTAAATTCTCAATATCAATATCTTGAGATGAGTTGATAAGCACATCTACAGTTTGGGAGAGTAACTTTTTCGTATAAAGTTGGTCATCTACTATCTCTCCATTCTCTTCTTTATTCAATTTTGATATAACAAGTTGTACAACTGTGGCTATATCGTCTTGGCTCATACATACATCTCCTCTCTCTACTCTCTCTATTTCGACTTCCCTTTTGGGGGTACTATCCTCATAAATCTTAAACTGATGAGAGTTATCTATATCTTTAGACTCTGCTGAAGCTAATTTAGTCTCATTTATAATAAACAGATACCCAACAAATAGTAACCCCATAAGAAGAAAAATTAATAATACTTTTAATATAAGAGTCAAATAGGCTTTGCCATTATCATACTGATATGAACTACTCTTATAAGTGTTGTAGTAGTCGATGTTTGTACTGTTTTGTTTACCATAATACATTATAGTCTCCTCGTGTATAGAACTTAAAACAATATTATAAAACCTTATCGGTTAATAACTGTTTTATTTTAACATTTTAAAACTTAATTTGTAATTTAAATATTATATTTAAGTTCAAAATTTTTAGTTTTTTTCATCTGATTCACGATTTTAACACATTCTGTTGTTATACTTTTATCATGAGAGTCATAACATTCTCCTCGACTATTTCCCTAGTTGACTCTCATATGGTAGTCTCTAATTTAATACAATATATTTTTCCCACATTCGATTAGAAACGGTTCGAGACTACCTGGCTTTTAAGACTAATCCTACGAATCATACTCTATAAATATTACCCTATCTGTGACTTCTACTTGTCTGTTTATCTTTTAAATATCATCCACCCCATCCGTGCATCTTTTTAGAGATGAGAATCTCATACTTATCAAATATATCAATAGTATTAGTGGCAACGAAATAGTTATCCTCTAGTGTCTGTCGCCAATTATCTAGTACTTTCAAATCATTTTTGGGCAAAAATATAATAATATTTCCTGCATTTTTAATATGTCCATGTATGGTCTTGGCGAACTGCTCTTGTATCTCATCGGAGATGATAGCTGTTACAAAAACAAAATCATACATCTTTGCCATAGAGACATATCTTCTCTGTTGAAGTTTTAGTTTTTTTACTTTGGTATCCATGGTCTCTATATATCTATCCTTTATCTCCTCATAAAAAATATCATTGGTGATATTTAACAAAAACTCATAATCTCTATCTCTAACAAAAGATGATAGTGCATCGGAGAGTTGCAGACCTCCTTGAGATATTTGCATTATTCTCGTAGCTGGGTGTTGGGGTATTATTGATAGTAGTTGCTCTACTCTTTTTGGTTCTAAATTTTTCATAATTTGAGTTTAGCAAAAATATTATATAATCTGCTTACTTCCAATAGATTAATAAAACTATTTTAGTGCTACTCTTTTGGAGTTTGCTTTTTTACCTAAATTTTAAACCTTTTTTATCTATACAATAAAAATTAAAACCGTAAAATATAAATTTAAATATAGACTTATTTCCTAAATAAGAATAATATCTCGAATTCAATTTGCTATTATTACACATTTTTTAAATATTTTTTCTATAATCTATTAAAATTTTCATTACCAAGACCTAATTTTGCCATAAGGATTAAGATAATTTAATAAAATAGAACAAAAGTAAACTTTAAATATATAAATATAATTAATTTAAATTATTAAAGTTATAGTTTATTAAACCTATTTTAGATAAAATCCTCACCTTAAAGCATGATATTAAAAATAGTTTTACTATCGTTGTTTTTTTAACTAATAAAATAAGGGGAAACTTACATGAGAAAAAAATTAATTTTTCGAACAATACTAATGATACTATTATCAATAAATGCAATGGCTACTACAGTTCCAGAAGCTCCAGTAAATGCAGGTGCATATAAATTTACTGAAAATACTGCACGTCTTAGCTTCAAAGATATGTCTGATAATGAGGATGGATTTAAAATTTACCATAATGGAGTTCTTATTGGGAAAGTAGGAGCAAAAGATGGAAATGAGACCTATCAATATATTACTTTGAGAAATTTAGAAGAGGCTACTCTATATACAGTCAATATTATAGCATATAATGATGCAGGAGAGTCTACTCCTTTGATTAAATCATTTAGAACTATAAAAGCTACACCATCTAATGTACCAGCTCAACCAGGTGCTTATATTGGAGTATGGAATGAGACAAAAGATAGTGTTCGTATCTCATTTATGGATAACTCTGATAATGAGGATGGTTTTAGGGTAGAGGATTTGGATGGAAATATATTGATGGATAATATTCCTCCAAAAGATTCAAATGGAACTTATCAGTATACAACATTGAATGGTTTAGACGAGGGAAAACTCTATTTTATTCGAGTATTTGCTTATAATGATAATGGGGATTCTACTCCTAGTAGTAATAAAGCATTTAGAACAAAAGAGGATAAAATATATGTTGATGAAAACCTTATATCAACATATGAAATTAAAAATGTTGATTCAATAGAGGATGGTATAAGAAAAATTATTACTAGTGTTAATGAATATGGTTTTAATGAATACAATGAAGAGGTAAAGAATGGTATAGAGCAACCTTATTTTTGGTTATTAAAGCCTTTAAATAGAAGTGCTAATAATATTATTGATATGTTTGCACCGAGTTTTACTGATAGTATTAAACAGGGAGCATGTTTTCAAAAATATTTTCATGATTATATGAATAGAGGATTTTCTATCTATGAGTCACAAAAGAAAGCAAAGAATAGTGTTTCTAATTGTATGAAAGAAAATGAGTCTCCACTCGAAGGTAAATTTGCTAGTGAAGTTCGTCAAATGGTTCTTTGTCATCCTGAACATGGTCAATTGCTTTTAGATAAAGAAAAGATTTTAAATTTTGCAGCAGCTATGCCTTGTCATATCTCTATTTACAAAAAAGATGACAAAGTTTTTGTTTCATGGAGAAATGTATATAAGATGGCAAAAAACGCGAATCTACCAGAAGATGAAAATAAAATTGCCGAAGAGATTCAAAAATCTATGCAGAAGATGCTGTCATATCTTGAATAATTTTTAATTTAATAAATAGTAAAATTTTTTATGGAATTTTACTCTATTTTAGCAAAAATTAAATAAAATTGATATTTTTTTAAAAAAGGGGATATATCAAATATGAATACAAAAAAAATAATTAAAATAGCTCTGTCAACATTAATTGTTACAACAATACTTTCATTTGCTAATGAGAATCTTATATCAACATATGAAATTCAAAATGCTGATTCAATAGAAGATGGTATAAAAAAAATCATTACTAGTGTTAGGAAATATGGTCTAAATGAATACAATGAACAGGTAAAAGATGGTGTAGAACAACCTTATTTTTGGTTATTAAAACCTTTGAACAGGAGTGCTACTAATGTTGTTGACATATTTGCTCCAAATTTTACTAATAGTATTAAACAGGGAGCATGTTTTCAGAAATATTTTCATGATTATCTGAATCAAGGATTTTCTATCTATGAGTCACAAGTAAAAGCAAAAAATAGTGTTTCTACTTGTATGAAAAAAGGTGAATCTCCACTCGAAGGTAAATTCGCTAGTGAAGTGCGTCAAATGGTTCTTTGTCATCCTGAACATGGTCAATTACTTTTAGAAAAAGAAGAGACTTTAGATTTTGCTGCAGCTATGCCTTGTCATATCTCTATCTACAAAAAAGATGACAAAGTTTTTGTTTCATGGAGAAATGTATATAAAATGGCAAGAGACACAAATCTACCAGAGAATGAAACAAACATTACTAAGGAGATTCAAGAATCTATGCAGAAGATGCTATCACATCTTGAATAATTTTTAATTTAACAAATGATAAAATTTCTTATGAAATTTTAGATTGTTCCACCTCTCCTTAGGTGGAATATATAAAAAAATCAAACATCTCTTCTAAGTAATAACTTCTCACTCTCAAATATAATCAACAGCTTAAAAAAGTCAATAAAATTTCAAAGTGGATTATTAAGAGATTCCAATTTGACATACATCAAAAAAGAAAAAGATAAATAAGATTATGATTTGAGCATGAAATTTTTAACTATAATCCTATACTCTATATCCATACTATCAGCCAATACTCTACAAGAGTATATCAACAAGGCTAAACCATACTCACTACTTAGATTATCAAAAGGACTCTATATTATAATAGATGTAACCACCAACCAACCATTTGACAAAAAAGAACAAATTACAATATAATATCAAATGATGACAAGAAAAGAAGCAGAAGCTATATACTATCAAGGTAAAGAAGTAGTAGTTCCAAAACTATTAGAG
>Ga0256845_1001936_pt1 | contig 15807 bp, 14 predicted proteins | sample RiftiametaG_FD_189101 | JGI IMG/M metagenome (GOLD analysis project Ga0256845, IMG submission 189101) | Tube worm associated microbial communities from hydrothermal vent at the East Pacific Rise, Pacific Ocean - Riftia | ecosystem: Host-associated > Annelida > Integument > Unclassified ...
TTTTAATGTTAAAGAAGATTTATTATACTGAACTATTTCTCAGGTATATATCCTTCTATTTCATCGTAATCACCGCCAAATAAAAACTTTTCCATTTCATCTTTTAAATAGGTTCTCGCTTCGGCATCTGCTAGACTCAAGTGTTTTTCATTGATTAGCATGGTTTGGTGTTTCATCCATAACTGCCATGCTTCATTGGATATATTCTTGATGATACGCTGACCTAACTCTCCAGGAACGGGAGTGAAGCTCATTGGTGCGCCTTCTTTTTGTAATTTTTGGCAAAAAATCATAGCGGTCTTCTTTTATCTAGTCAGATTTATTTAATTTTAAAATATTTGTAGAGAAATTTCTTAATCGGTGTGGGTAGTGCAAGTTTGTTCAGTTGGTTGACATTATGCCATGCAAACTCGTTATTATCTTCTATTTGGTGGTTTTTCTGTTGATGCTTATTGGGTGAAATAACTGTTGCTTTAAGATGATAATGGCTAAAGGCGTGTTTAAATTTGCCTGTTATTTTATTTGGCTTTTGATTTGTCTCTGGGTTCAAATTTGCTTGCTCAGGAAGACTCCAAAGTCCACCCCAAATACCCGTGGGTGGTCTTTTGTGAAGCAAAATTTTACTACCCTTAAAGTTGAGTACCATAGTGACTTCTTTTGTTGGAATCTTTTTCTTTGGTTTTCTGTGTGGGTATTCTTCTGTTTTATTTTGCAGGTTAGCTTCGCAATATTTTGAAAGAGGGCAAATTTCGCATTGTGGATTGGATCGATTACAGATACCAGCACCCAGATCCATCATGGCTTGATTAAAGTCGCCAGTCCGTTTGACTGGTGTGTATTTACGAGAAATTTGCCATAATTCCTTACTAACTTTGGTATTACCATACCAACCATCTACTAAAAATACCCTTGTTAAAACTCGTTTTACATTGCCGTCTAATATCGCTTCAGGTAATCCATAGGCTAAGGATAATATGGCTCCACCGGTTGATTCGCCAATTCCAGGGAGAGAGATGATTTCTGTTAGCGTTTTGGGAAATTTTGAGTTGAATTGTTCGACAACTTGTTTTGCGCAGGCATGTAAATTCCTAGCTCTTGAATAATAACCAAGTCCCTCCCAGTGTTTTAAAACATCATCTATATTGGCATCAGCAATGTTTTCCACCGACTCAAAAGACTTCATAAACCTTAAATAATATGGGATAACGGTCTTAACTTGAGTTTGCTGAAGCATAATCTCAGACACCCAAACAGAGTAGGCTGTTTTATTGAGTTGCCAAGGTAGATCTTTACGACCATATTGGTCATAAAAACATAACATTTTTTTTGCAAATAATTTTGGTGTGATCAAAAGGAGAGAGCTAAATAATATCGTAATAATAAGGGATAAATAGTGAAAGGGTTATCCACATAATCAAAACTAACGGTATTCCAATTTTAAGAAAATCAGAAAAATGATAACCTCCGGCATTCATCACCAATAAATTGGTCTTATAAGCCATGGGTGTCGCATAACTAAAGTTTGCGCCAAATAAGACGGCTATAACAAAAGGTTCGGGTGGTAAGCCTAATTGAGCTGCAACACTTATTGCGATTGGCGTACCGATGACCGCTGCTGCGTTGTTGGAAACAATATTGGTTAACACAGCTAATAGCAACATTAATCCACTTAAAATAAAGGCGGGATGCCAGCCTGAGGTCGAATATAAAAAGACTTCTGCCAAATAATCGGCACCGCCAGTTTTTAAGAGCGCTTCACCCAATGCTAAACTTGCTACAACAATGAGAATAACTTGTGTACTTAAAGCTCGGCCTGCATCACCCCAATCAATACATTTAGTGATTAATAAAAGTAACACACCAACTAATGCGCTGATTGCTATGGGTAATAGACCAACTGCGGCAACGCCAACAATACCCAACATAATACTGAGAGCCATGGGAGCTTTGCTAGTATGTGGTAAATCAGTTGTGGCATCTAAAATTAGAAAGTCGCCTTTCTTTTTCATTTCTGCAATTCGTTCTCTTGCACCTTGTACTAAAAGAATATCGCCAACGTGCAAAGAAACGCCACCTAGTTTTTTGAAAAGATCAATTTCTTTGCCTTCTCTATGCAAAGCGACGGCTACCAATTTGTATTGATCAACAAAGCGTACATTTTTAAGGGTTGAACCTGCAAGAGGTGAACCTGGTGCAACAATGACTTCAACTAATTGTTGATCTTCTGCAGTTAACGGATGTTCTTCATCAATTTGTTGTTTACCAACAAATAGTTTGGCTCCTAATATTTTCTCAAAATCTAATAAATTCTCAGAAATATCAGAAACGCGTACTTTATCGCCAGCTTTTAAAATAACATCCGGCATTGGAATAATGCGAATATCGCTTTTAGCACCTGCTCGTTGAATTCTTTCTACTTTTAAAAGACCATCAGAATGTTCGATAATTTCTGCTAAGGTTTTACCATCGGCATAGCCATCTTCCTCTATTGTTAAATGGGCAGTAAATATTCTTGGCGCTTCATTTTCTAAAATAGAATGTCTTTCTGGTAACATTTTTGGTGCAAATAGCCATAAGTATATAATTGCAACGCTACCTGCGACTAAAGCGGGCACAGCAAACTCAAACAGTCCCATTCTTTCCATACCTTGCTCAGCGGCTACGGAAACAACCAAAAGGTTGGTTGACGTTCCAACTGTTGTTGACATGCCTCCAACTAACGTTGCAAAACCCATTGGCATTAATAAACCAGATGAAGATGTATTTGTTCTTACTGCAACGCTAATGAGGATCGGTAACATTAAAACAACAATAGGTGTGTTATTCATAAATGCTGACAATGCACCGGAGACAATTAAAGTTACTAAAAGTGAAAAAGTTGGGCTTAGTTTCCATAACTTTCCGAGCATTCTACCAACGGGTTCTAAAGCGCCCGTCCTGACTAAACCTTGCCCTGCAATCATTAATGCACAAACTGCAATTAAAGCTTCATGGCCAAAACCAAAGAAAAACTCAATTGCTTCAAGATGCTCGCCAGAGGCATCAGTAAAGGGTGCAACTTCAAAGCCTACAGCCAAGAGCATCAAAACACCCAGACAGCTAGACTCTAAAAGAATATCTTCTCGTCTAAATAAATATAGTGCCACACCAGTTAATAATAAAACGGCTAAGGCGTGATAATTTGGAATTTCTGGAAACATAAATTAAGTGATTTCTTATCTTTTTTTTATCGTAACAGGATCAAAACTATCATCTTTATGAAAATGATCAAACATTTATTGTTATAATCCGCGACCAAATTTCCGATTCATTAACTATTGATGTCTGAATTACACCGAAAAATCAAAAGTTTTGTAAAACGTGAAGGTCGAATGACTCTTGGTCAAAAACTTGCCTATGAAGCAATGATGCCTAAATATGGATTAAGCTATAAAAAAGAGGTTTTAGATTTTCAATCACTTTTTGGTAATGATAATCCTGTGTGTCTCGAAATTGGTTTTGGCATGGGTAGCTCTTTGGCTGAGCAAGCTTGTTTATATCCCGAACGTAACTATATTGGCATAGAGGTTCACAAGCCGGGAGTCGGCGCGCTACTTTTGCGAGCGCAAGAGCAAGGGATCACTAATATTAGAGTGATGTCCCATGATGCGGTTGAGGTTTTAGAACATATGATCGCTGATGATTCTTTAAGCCTGATTCAACTATTTTTTCCCGATCCATGGCATAAACGTAAACATCACAAAAGGAGGATTGTGCAAGTTGAGTTTGTCACGCGCTTATTTACAAAGCTTAAAGAAAATGGCAGTTTTCATATGGCCACTGACTGGCAAGATTACGCGCAACATATGTTAAAAATCATGTTGGAGTGCGTGAAAAACCACCAAGATTCTTGTTTATCGCCTGCATGGGTGAACACTTCTGACTCAAACGATTATATTCCAAAGCCAGATGATAGACCAAGCACCAAGTTTCAAAAGCGCGGTGAAAGATTAGGTCATGGAGTTTGGGATTTATTCTTTAGTAAAAAGAGAGTTTAGAAAAAATTAGTAAACAAGATCAAAAATGATAAACGAGAAGTATAAATAGAATGAGTAATCAAGTCACACCACAGCAAGCAGATGTACTAATTAAAGAAAAAAATGCGGTAGTTATTGATATACGTGACGTTAATAGTTTCGCTCAAGGCTGTATAGAAGGTGCAATTCGAATCGATAATAGTAATTTTCAAGCATTCATAGAATCCGCTGATAAGGACAAACCTATTATTGTCTGCTGTTACCATGGAAATTCTAGTCAACCAGCTTCGCAAACTGTGGCTAGTTTTGGCTTTGAAAGCTACAGCCTACAAGGTGGTATGAGTGCGTGGGCGTTGATGGTGTCGAGCATTAAATAAGATTTTACTTATGCAGACAAATAAATAATTATGTAGGTAATTACATTAACAAACTCTAATGTAACTGTGTAAAATATGACCGTTTAAAGTAAAGTCATTGCGTCGATGGCTATGTTTTGAGAAAATACGCGCCTTTCAAAATACAGCCTCAATAATAAATTTTAGCTATCTTTTTTAGTGTAAAGATCTTAATTAATATAAAGATCTTATTTAAGGAGTATTTATGTCATCTCGATTTGAATTAGCCAATGCAATACGTGCATTGAGTATGGATGCAGTACAAAAAGCCAACTCTGGACACCCTGGTGCACCAATGGGTATGGCAGATATAGCGCAAACTGTGTGGGGAGAAAACCTCCGCCACAATCCAAATAATCCTGAATGGGTCAATCGAGATCGATTTGTATTATCCAATGGGCATGGTTCAATGCTTATTTATTCTCTACTTCATCTAACTGGTTATGACTTATCGATTGATGATCTTAAAAACTTCCGTCAATTACATTCAAAAACACCGGGTCATCCAGAATATGGTTACACCGCTGGAGTTGAAACGACTACTGGGCCTTTAGGCCAAGGGCTTGCTAACGCTATTGGTATGGCAATGGCAGAAAAAACTCTTGGTGCTCAATTTAATAAACCAGGATTTGATATCGTTGATCATAATACCTATGTCTTTGTCGGTGACGGTTGTTTAATGGAAGGAATTTCACATGAAGTTTGCTCACTAGCGGGTACATTAGGTTTAGGAAAGTTAAACGTATTTTATGATGATAATGGTATTTCTATTGATGGTGAAGTTGAAGGTTGGTTTACAGATGACACCGTAGCTCGTTTTAGAGCTTATGGTTGGCATGTTATAGCTGATGTTGATGGACATGATTCAGATGCATTAGATAAAGCAGTCAAAGAAGCGCAAGCAGAAACCAAAAAGCCAACATTGGTCTGTTGTAAAACAACCATTGGTTTCGGCTCGCCTAACAAGGGCGGTAAAGAAGATTGTCATGGCGCACCATTAGGTGATGAAGAAATCGCATTGGTGAGAGAAAAACTTAATTGGCCACATGCCCCTTTTGAAATTCCAGAAGATATAAAGTCGGCTTGGGATGCACGTGAAAAAGGACTGCAATTAGAAAGTGATTGGAATGATCAATTTGTTGCTTATACGGATAAATATCCAGAACTTGCCACTGAATTTAATCGTCGTAATAATAACCGTTTACATAATGAGTTTGCGGCGACTGCAAAAGCCTACATCGCTGAAACCCAAAAAGAAGCATCAGGCATTGCAACACGAAAAGCCTCACAAAATGCTATTCAAGCTTACTCAAGTGTTCTACCAGAGTTTATTGGTGGCTCTGCTGACTTGGCAGGCTCTAACTTGACCCGTTGGAATGAATCTCGAACTATTACTGCCGATGATGCCAGTGGTAACTATATTAATTATGGTGTTAGAGAGTTTGGAATGTGCGCTATTATGAATGGTATTCAATTGCACGGCGGATTTAAGCCCTTTGGCGGAACATTTTTAATGTTTATGGAATATGCCAGAAACGCAATTCGTATGGCTGCTTTGATGAAAAAACAAGTCATCTATGTTTTCACCCATGACTCAATCGGTTTAGGTGAAGATGGACCAACTCATCAGCCAGTAGAGCAATTAGCTTCTATGCGTTCAACACCAAATTTAAACAACTGGCGTCCATGTGATGCAACAGAAACAGCTGTTGCATGGAAAATGGCAATTGAAAATACAACGGGTCCCACAGCGTTAATTCTTACAAGACAAGGATTACCAACTCAAGTGAAAGACGATCAACAAATTGCCAATATTGAAAAAGGCGGTTATGTTTTAGTGGAATGTAATGGTGAGGTAGACTTAACGATTATTGCAACGGGATCAGAAGTTGATTTAGCGGTTAATGCAGCTAAAGAGTTAACGGGTAAAAATATTAGAGTGGTTTCTATGCCTTGTTGTGATGTGTTTGATCAACAATCGGATGAATATAAAGCGAGTGTTTTACCTTCAACTGGAAAACGTATCGCAATTGAAGCTGCGACTGGTGACCTTTGGTATAAATATGTAGGACTTGATGGTATCGTTATTTCAATGGATCGATTTGGAGAGTCAGCGCCTGCTAATTTATTATTTAAAGAGTTTGGTTTTACTGTAGAAAATATTATTGAAAAAGCAAAAACTCTTTTAAGTTAATTATTTAAAAATCAATTTGGGGTTTAAATTATGACAGTCAAAGTAGCAATTAACGGATATGGTCGGATTGGTCGTATGGTTCTTAGAGCAATCTATGAATATAATCGAGAAGATGAAATTAGAGTTGTTGCAATTAATTCCTCTCATCCTATTCCAACAAATGTACATTTAACAAAGTACGATTCAACTCACGGGCGTTTCGAAGCGAATGTCTCTGGTGATGATGAAAACATGTATGTTAATGATGACAAAATTGCGATGCTTTCCGATCGTGATCCTGCTAAATTAAAATGGAGCGATCATGGTGTTGATATCGTTCTGGAATGTACCGGCCAATTTAAGGATCGAGAAAGTTGTTCAAAACATTTTATTGGTGGCGCTAAAAAAGTTTTAATTTCAGCACCAGGTGATCCAGATATTGATGCCACGATAGTCTTTGGTGTAAATGACGATATTATTAAACCGGAACATACGATTATTTCAAATGCTTCATGTACAACTAACTGTTTAGCTCCAATAGCTAAAATTTTACATGAAAAAATCGGTATTCGAAAAGGTCTAATCAACACGATCCATGCATATACCAATGACCAAATGTTGATTGATAATCAGCATAAAGATTTACATCGTTCACGTGGTGCGGCAACTTCAATTATTCCAACAAAAACTGGCGCAGCAAAAGCAGTTGGTCTTGTAATTCCAGATTTGTTAGGCAAAATGCATGGTTTTGCATTACGTGTTCCAACGGCTAATGTATCCGTTGTTGATTTAACTTTTGATGCAGTAAGACACACAACCGTTGAAGAAGTGAATGCGATTGTTAAAGAAGCCGCGGACGGTACAGTTGTTGTTTACAATGATGAGCCGCTTGTATCAATTGATTTTAATCATACGTCAGCATCATCATCATTTGACTCTACACAGACTAGAGTACATGATGATTTAGTGAAAGTGATTGTTTGGTATGATAATGAATGGGGATTTAGTTGTAGAATGATTGATGTAGCGCTAGCAATGATGAACGCAAAGTAATATTTGTTGTATCGTGATAAATATTGTTTGTCTAACTTGTTAAACAAAGGAAAATAAATGTCGGTTTTGAAAATGTCAGATTTAGATTTGAAAGGAAAAAGAGTTTTGATCCGAGAAGATCTTAACGTTCCTTTTAAAGATGGAAAGATCACTTCTGATGTTAGAATTAAGGCGGCTATACCAACCATAAAACTAGCGTTAGAAAAAGGTGCGAAGGTGATGATCATGTCGCATCGTGGTCGACCTACTGAAGGCGAGTTTTCTCAAGATGATTCATTAATAGCTATAGTTGAATATCTTGATAACGTGTTAGACGTTCCTGTTACGCTTGCATCTGATTATCTGAATGGTGTAAATGCAAAAGAAAATGCGGTGGTTGTATTTGAAAATATCAGATGCAACAAGGGTGAAAAAGCGAATGATGATTCGTTATCAAAAGCTTATGCGAATCTTTGTGATGTGTTTGTTATGGATGCGTTCGGCACTGCGCATAGAGCACAAGCATCGACCCATGGCGTTGCAAAATATGCCCCAACTGTTTGTGCTGGTCCTTTGCTTTCGGGGGAATTAGAGGCACTTAGTAAAGCGCTTGATAATCCAGCTAGACCGATGGTTGCAATTGTTGGAGGTTCTAAGGTTTCAACTAAGCTCACCGTGCTCGAATCTTTGTCAGGTATTGTTGATCAATTAATTGTTGGTGGTGGAATTGCGAATACTTTTATCGCATCAGAAGGTCATCAGGTAGGTAAATCACTCGTTGAAATGAATTTAGTTGAAGATGCAAAAGAATTATCAAAAGCAGCAATTAATAGAAATGGTGAAATTCCAAAAACAGTTGATGTGGTGGTTGGTAAAGAATTTTCGGAGTCAACTCCTGCGGAAACTAAAAATGTAGAATCGGTTAGCGAAGACGATATGATTTTTGATATTGGCCCCAAAACGGCCGATTATTTATGCGAAATTTTAGCAAAGGCCGGAACTATTGTTTGGAATGGCCCTGTCGGTGTTTTTGAATTTGAACAGTTTTCAAAAGGTACAGAAAAAATTGCAAGAGCAATAGCCGATAGCAATGCTTTCTCAATTGCTGGTGGTGGAGATACTTTGGCGGCTGTTGATAAGTTTGGAATTACTGATCAAATATCCTACATCTCAACTGGTGGCGGCGCGTTCTTGGAGTTTTTAGAAGGCAAAAAATTACCTGCTGTAGAAATATTAGAGCAACGAGCTAAATAAAAATACAAGTTTAGACTTTATAAAAATTACTTTAGTTATTCAAATTTTATGGAGAAATCAAAATGGCATTAATTTCAATGCGACAACTGCTCGATCACGCAGCAGAATATCAGTATGGCGTCCCAGCTTTTAACGTTAATAATTTAGAGCAAATGAGAGCAATAATGATTGCTGCGGATAAAACTAACAGTCCAGTGATAGTACAAGGATCTGCTGGCGCGAGAGCATACGCAGGAGCACCTTTTCTTCGTCATTTAATTCTTGCTGCTATAGAAGAATTTCCACATCTCCCTGTAGTTATGCATCAAGATCACGGAACTAGTCCTTCGGTCTGTCAGCGTTCAATACAGTTAGGATTTTCATCGGTAATGATGGATGGTTCGTTAATGTCTGATGGTAAAACCCCTGCTAGTTATGAATATAATGTTGATGTTACAAAACGAACAGTCGATATGGCACATGCTTGTGGTGTTTCTGTTGAAGGCGAGCTCGGTTGTTTAGGTTCGTTAGAGACCGGTGAGGCTGGCGAAGAAGATGGTATTGGTGCAGAAGGCGTTTTAACTATGGATCAAATGCTAACTGATCCAGAAGAAGCCGCAGACTTTGTTGCTAAAACCCAAGTTGATGCGTTAGCCATTGCGATTGGCACGTCTCATGGTGCGTACAAATTCACAAGACCGCCTACCGGCGATGTTTTAGCGATTAGTCAGGTTAAAGCGATCAATAAAAGAATTCCTAACACTCACTTAGTGATGCATGGTTCTTCATCAGTACCTCAAGAATGGTTAAAAGTAATCAACGAGTTTGGTGGCGAAATGCCAGAAACATATGGTGTGCCAGTTGAGGAAATTTGTGAAGGTATTAAGCATGGTGTTCGTAAGATCAATATTGATACAGATTTACGTTTGGCTTCTACAGGCGCTATTAGAAGACACCTAGATGCTAATCGTTCAAATTTTGATCCGCGTAAATTTTTGCAGGCATCAACTGAAGCGATGACTGAATTATGTATCGCTCGTTATGAAGCCTTTGGTACTGCGGGACAGGCGGATAAAATCAAAGTCATTTCATTAGAAACAATGTTTGGTCGATATGAGTCGGGTGAGTTAGATGCAGAAATTAATTAATTTTTGAAGAAACATTCTCTCCTTCGCAAAGGGGAGGCAGGTTGTTTAAAATAGTAAAAACTCGACCTGAGGGTGATTTTTAAGGATAGAATGTAAACAATTGTTTGGAATTTAAATTATACTTGATTAGATTAATCTAAGTTACTGATTATAACAGTCTGATTTTAAACGGTTAAATTTATGAAAATTCTAGTCGTTGACGATGAACCCCTTGCTCAGCAAAGGCTAAAATTGTTGTTAACTGATCTTGACGTTGTATCGCAAGTTCAAACAGCCAATAATGGGCTTCAAGCTATTGAAGTATGTCAAACATCTAAGCCAGACGTTGTATTAATGGATATCAGAATGCCGGCTATGGATGGATTGGAGGCATCTAGTCATATCTCTCAAATGGATGACGCCCCAGCGATCATATTCACAACCGCTTATGATGAATATGCGTTAGAAGCTTTTAACGTCAATGCAATTGACTATTTATTGAAACCAGTCAGACGACAAAAATTAGAAGAGGCTATCTTGAAAGCCTCTAGCCTTAATCAAGCACAGCTCAATGCGATTAAATTACAAAAAGAGCCTGGGCGATCTCATATTAGTACTAAAATCAGCGGAAACATTAATCTGATCCCAATCAATGACATTATCTACTTTCAAGCGGATCATAAATATGTGACGGTTAAACATATTAATGGTGAAACAATTATTGAAGATACTTTAAAAGAGCTTCAAGTCGAATTTGTAGAATCTTTTATCCGAGTTCATCGAAACGCGTTAATTGCAAAGGATTATATAAGCGGTCTTTATCGAGATGGTGAAGGTCACTCGTATGTTACTTTGAAAGATATAGGAATTAAACTCGAAATCAGTCGTCGTCATCTTTCAAAAGTTAAAAAGCTAATTAAAAGTCTTTAGCAACTTATTAATTTATAGGCTGTGTTATCTCACGCCTATGCTAAAATCTTTCTCAATGTAATTCTATAAAAAGTAAGAGTTTCTTATAAATGTCTCAAATAGTCCGAATAGCAACTCGTAAAAGTCCGCTAGCATTATGGCAAGCTGAATTCGTCAAAACAGAACTGGAAAAATATCATTCAGATATTGCTGTCGAGTTAGTTCCAATGAGCACTCAAGGCGACAAAATTCTTGATACGCCGCTTGCAAAAATAGGCGGTAAAGGGCTTTTTGTTAAAGAGTTGGAAATGGCAATGTTGGAAGGGCGAGCGGATATTGCGGTACACTCGATGAAGGACGTACCTATGGAATTTCCTGAAGGTCTGGGTCTTAGTATCATATGTGAAAGAGAAGATCCGCGCGATGCATTTGTTTCAAATACTTACCAATCAATTGATGAATTACCCCAAGGAGCAAGCGTTGGTACGTGTAGTTTACGAAGACAATGTCAATTACAAGCAAAAAGACCCGATATAAAAATTTTAGAATTAAGGGGTAATGTCCAAACCCGATTAAGTAAATTGGATGCGGGTAATTATGATGGGATAATTCTTGCCACTGCAGGTCTTGAAAGACTCAAAATGAAAGAAAGGATCAGCCAAAAAATAAACCCAGATTGGATGCTTCCTGCTGGCGGTCAAGGTGCTGTTGGTATAGAAACACGAAGCGATGACGAAGAAATAAAATTACTTTTGGCTCCTTTAAATCATAAAGAAACATCATTACGGGTTTTAGCAGAGCGTGCAGTTAATAATCATTTACAAGGTGGTTGTCAGGTACCTATTGGTGTTTATGCAACACTTAATAGTTTCCAAAATAAAGAACGGAAAAATGGAGAGCAACAAATAAAAATTGAAGCTTTAGTAGGACGAATCGATGGTAGTTTAATTTTACGCGATTCTATTGAGGGTCATGCTTCTGATGGTGAGAAACTCGGTATCGAACTTGCTACTCGTTTGTTAGATGCTGGAGCAATAGAAATTCTATCAGCTCTATATGATTAATAGATCGACTCTATATTTATGAATGACCAAGCTCAAAGTTTTGTGATAACGCGCCCTTTGAATCAAGCAGATCCAATTGTTGCAAGCTTAAAGCAGTATTTTGCTTCTTCAAAGTTTACTTTAGTCTCTCATCTTCCTTTAATAGAAATCACAAGCGTTAAACCTCAAATGCTATCAACTACTTCTTTATTTAGTGGCATTATATTTATTAGTCCCAACGCGGTCACACATACTGTAAACCAACTTTCTAAAAGTGAATGGAAACAACTTATAAAGTCACCCCTTTATGCTATTGGTACTCGAACTTCTGAAGTTCTGAAAAGTGTTTGTAATGACGTTGTTATACAAATACCACAGAAAATGAATAGTGAAGGATTGTTAGCTATGCCAGCACTTAGTAATATTGACCAGACGATCTGGCTGATCGTGAAAGGTATAGGGGGTCGAGAGAAACTAAAAGACACTTTAATTCAAAGAGGTGCCAAGGTTTTAGAGCTATGCACTTATGAACGAAATATGCCTAATACAGAGATATCAAAAAAAATTAGCTTAGCTCTGCAGAAAAGATCGGTGTGGGTTATAACAAGTGTCCAAGCAATTAATAATCTTGATAAAATGATGAAACAAGAGGAATCAGCTAGTTTAAAACGGTTTGAGATTAATGAAAATTGTCGAATAATTGTTAGCAGTGATAGAATAAAAAAATCAGCAATAAAACTTGGCTTAAATGTAATTGCGGTTGCAAATAATGCAACGGATAAGCAATTGATTGATTGTATAAAAGAGTTAAAATTATGACAGATAATAATAGTGAAAATAATAAAGGTTCTAAAAAAACTGATCCCAGTAATAAAACAGATAAAGCAGAGCATGTTAAGAATGAGCCTGCCAAGAAAGAATCAACTAAGAAAACCCCGCTCTCCAAAAGCGATGTAAAAATAGAAAAACCAGTAAAAGACAAATCAAAAACAGCGACTAAAAAGAAAATCCTATTTAATGCCAAACCTGTACCAAAAATGGAAGCAAGCAAGAATGAAAAAAGCAGTTGGTTGCCCATTATTAGTTTTATTTTAATCGTATTACTGTTTTCAGTATTAGGATGGATATTCTACCAGCAACAATTAATCAACCAATCATTACAAACAATTAAAACCAAAACAAAAAAAGATTTGCAAGAACAAAATGCCAAGGTTAGTCGAGTTGTTGAAACTAACACTGCTAGCATTAATGAAATTAATCTACTGAAACAGGGGTTACAATCTTTAGCCAATCATAATAATGATTTAAAATTACAACTACTTTCCGCTCAGGAAAAAATAAAATCATTATCTGGAAGAAGAAAACAAGATTGGATGTTAGCTGAGGTTGAATATTTAATTAATATTGCAAAATTAAAACTCTCATTACAGAAAGATAGAAACACTGCTATTCAGTTACTTAAAACTGCCGATGATAGATTAATAGAATTATCCGATCAGTCATTGACGCCTATTCGTGAAGCAATTGTTAATGATATTTCTAATTTAAGTCTTATACAAGAATCTGATATTACAGGTATTGTAATAAAATTGAATGCGATGGAAAAACAGATCAATCAATTAGAACTGCTAGCCTTTAAATTGGATAAAAAATTAGATAGAAATACATTAATTGATAAAAATTCTGAAGAACAAAATAAACCAAAGCAAGATGAAGGTGAAAATTCATTGACGAATTTGAGTAAAATTTATAAGCGTTTTGTTAGTGAATTTATCGTAATAAAAGACCATTCAGAAACACCTCAACCTTTAATGACTCCTAAACAGAGAGGAAACTTAAATCAAAATATTCAACTTGCATTACAACAAGCGCAAATAGCCGCTTTACAAGGTAATGAAAGACTTTATTTATTGAATCTAGATAAAGTGATTAAATGGATCGATCAGTATTTTGGTAAAAATGAAGAGCCTAGTTTAATTATTAAGCAAATTGAAGAATTAAAAAATGAAAAAGTTGATGTACGATATCCAACTCAACTTGAAAGTACAGGCGCAATTGAAATAGTTAATAAAAATCAGTTATACGATTGGTTAGATAACAGTTTGAAACCTTCCAATATAAATGTGCCTAAGTTCGAACCTCTGGATGATTCCAAAAATGAAACGATAGAGGTAACCAAACAATGAAATGGAAAATTATTTTTCTGGTTGCTCTTATTATCGGTGCTCTGGGTGGTTCATGGCTAAAAAACCTGCCCGGCTTTGTAATTATTGCCTATGAAAAAACTAGTTATGAAATGCGTTTGTGGGTAGCAGTTGTAATTATTCTATTTGTTTGGAGTTTGTTTTTATTGTTTGGAATATTTATACGCAGCCTACTTAATAACACTAAAAAGATGAAGGGTTGGACAGACGGACGACAATGGAAAAAGGCAAGAAAACAAACTATTCAAGGCATGTTAGCTTTTTCAGAAGGTCGTTGGCAACAGTCTGAGAAAGCCATGATTGCAGCTGCAAAACAGTCTGATACTAAGTTAGTCAATTACTTGATTGCAGCACAAGCGGCGCAATATCAAAATCAAGAAGGACAAGATTCTTTGGAAAGGCGAGATACTTATTTAAGAGCGGCACATAAATTGGAACCTAGCGCAGGAGTTGCTATTGGCATTACACAGGCGCAGTTACAACTTGATAATTGCCAAAATGAACAAGCCTTGGCAACACTAACCGAGTTGAAAACTAAAAGCCCAAATCATCCTTTTATAATAAAACTATTATGTATTGCACATCAGCGTTTAAATGATTGGAATTCTATCATTGAGCTATTACCTTTTATAAAGAAATTTAAAGTTTACAATGAAGAAAAACTAAATGAAATCGAAGATCAAAGCGTACGAAATTTATTAAGTAGCATTGCAAAAAATAGTGAATTAGAAAAATTAAAAGACACTTGGCAAACCCTGCCTTCGCAGTTAAGGAAAAAAGAATCTAATCAGTTATTCTATATAAAGATGTTAACTAAATTTGATCAAATGGACGAAGCAGATCAGTTAATTAGAACTTACTTCAAAAAGAAAGGTTCAGAAAGTAGTACATTAATCAAAGCTATAGAACAATTCGGCGAAATAAAATCGAGTAATACTAATCAGCAGTTTAATTTTCTAGAAAATTGGTACACACAATCAAATCAAGCGCCTAATGAAATTTATTTGTCTTTAGGAAAAGTTGCATTTAATGCAGAGCTATGGGGAAAAGCTCGATTCTATTTAGAGCGAAGTTTACAATCTAATCCATCAGCTGAAGGCTATTTAATGATGGCCAATACACTAAAAAAACTTAATGATCATGAGTTAGCTGAGGAATGTTTTAAGCAGGGGTTGGAGTTTGTTGTTCATAAAAAAGAAAAAGCAAATACGACAAGTTCATTGGCAAGTGTATTAGTAAAGTCAATCAATCCCCTGAATCTCTCTTAGCGCGTTGCAAGTATCTGATTCCTTGGAGTTTTCTTTGCGGAACATACTTTAATATAGTGAAATATACACGACCCCTAATTTTACACGACCCCTAATTCACAGCAAGCCCATCGAAGAAAATGCGGTAATTTACCACCTGTTTCAGTTTATGCCGTCTTAGCTAAAGAAATTCATCCACCCAAAGGTGAGAAACCGATCACTTGGATGTTACTCACCAGCCTATCGGTAGAAACGTTAGAGCAAGCCCAAACCCAAACAATAGTCGGTTGGTATCGACCTCGATGGGAAATTGAAAGTGTGCCGCAGGCACATAAGAAAGCCGCATAGGATTTGCGACTTAAGCTTATGGACAAGCTCATTGAAAGATGGTGGTAGATCCACCGGAGTCTGCTGTCGGAAGTCGGCTC
>Ga0256845_1001937_pt1 | contig 15792 bp, 15 predicted proteins | sample RiftiametaG_FD_189101 | JGI IMG/M metagenome (GOLD analysis project Ga0256845, IMG submission 189101) | Tube worm associated microbial communities from hydrothermal vent at the East Pacific Rise, Pacific Ocean - Riftia | ecosystem: Host-associated > Annelida > Integument > Unclassified ...
CCCCCGTTTCAGAAAAAAAGATTACCGCCGAAGCCTGCCCGCACCACCTCTGGTTTTGCGAAGACGACTACGAAACCCTCGGCACAAAAATAAAAGTAAACCCCGCCATAAAAACCGCCGCCGATCGAGCCGCCTTACGAGCCGCCCTTCTTGAAGGAACCCTCGACACCGTTGGAACCGACCACGCACCCCATCTTCTCGCCGAAAAAAATCAGCCCTACTCCTCCGCCCCCTCCGGTCTTCCCAACATTCAAACCGCACTCATTTCGCTACTCGAATTTTTACCCCCCGAAGTGGTTGCACAAAAAACAGCACACAACCCCGCCCGAATCTTCAACATTCAAGATCGCGGATTTATTCGCGAAGGCTACTGGGCCGATCTTATTTTAATTGATCCCAAAAAAAACCACACCGTCAGCACCCAAAACATCGAATACAAATGCGGATGGTCCCCCTTTGAAAACCTCACCTTCAAAAACTCCATCTCCAGCACCCTTGTCTCGGGGCAGCTCGCTTTTCACAACGATCAAATTTTCAACACTGTCCGCGGAAAACGTCTAGTATTTAATCGTTTTTAAAACGTTCTGTTTTTTTCTGGCATTAAGTGTTGGGGTGATGTAGATTTGTTTGTTTATTTGAACAAAGTTTAATAACTATCAGGGAGAAGGAAGAATGAAAAGATTAACAGTTATTCTAGGAACAACAATTGCCGCTTCAGTGGTTACTGCCGCACCAACAACGGCTACAAAAAAAGCAGAGCCTGTTAAGGCGAAAGCACCCGAGGCGGTGGTGCTTGAAACCCCCGTTGCTGCATTTAATAAAAAAGGCTACGGCACAATTTCCGGTCGTTTGCAGTCGGTTTCGATGTATCGTGATTATGATAATGGTCTAAATGCGTATTCAAGTTCGCTGGGCATTATTCTTAAATATGCCTCTCCAGAAATGTCAGGTCTAAGTGTTGTTGCTGCATATAACGGCGCAGGTGTTTTAGATTCTATGGATTACGGAAATTCAACACACCCCGGCGAAGCACTTGTGGCAAATGGTCGAATCAGTCTATTGAACGAAGGGTATGTGAATTACAATATGAATGCATTGGGGTTAACCAACACCTTTGTTTCGCTCGGTCGTCGAATTAATAACGATGAAATTTTTAGAGCAGACGATATTCGACAAAAATCGCGCTCGATTATGGCGATTCAAGCCGAGTCGAAAGATCTTGAAAATTGGCGTTTTGCCTTGGGTCACTCGTTCGAGCAAAGTGGTATTTTGGATACCGGCGATCGCTGGAAATTTAGAGATTATGGCGATGTGTTTGGTGCGGGATATAATACCGACGGTTTAACGTGGGGTGAAACATCCTACAAGGGCGTTGAAAATCTGGAAGTCGCTCTGTTTGACGGCATTGCTTGGGACGTAGCAAACATGATTGGTGCGCGTGGAAAATATAGTTTCTCCAAAAAAACAGCCATCTTGGGATACTACCGAAACGAGTTTGATATTGGTCGGGCAAATGCACATGGTTCCGACATGGTGGGCATTTCGCTTGTCCAAAAGGTAGGATCTGTAACACTCGAAGGAGGATATTTTGGGGTTTACGGTGATAATTTGGAATTTAACCAGCTAACCACCGGTTTCAATCACTCGTTGGGTCAATCGTTAATGATTTACACGTCTCAGTACAATGGTGGAGCGGATACGGTTTATCTTAAAGCCGTCACCCGTTTAAAGGATACAAAAACGATCCTTTACACCATGTGTAACTACACAAAACTAGATAGCGGTTCGGTCGACAGTGCGGTTGAAGCGGACTTTATTGTGAAGCAACCTATTGGAAAAAATCTAACGGTTGCAGGAAAGCTAGGTCTTGGCTATCGTGATGGACCCGACACCTTTGCAACCGATACGCGTATCTTTTTAACCTACTCGTTCTAAAAAAAGTGGGTTCAGTTTTAAACCCCAGTTAAACGTTTTGTTTAATTGGGGTGTTTATTTAATAGGGAAGAAGTGTTAACGTGAGGTTTTTAAAAGGGAGGTCGTGTGAAAAAAAAAGAAATTGTAGATCGAGCGGGGTGGCTCGCACGCTTAAATCGAAAAGAAAAAATGCTCTATGCCATGTATTCGTCTGTTACGGACTGCATCGTAACGGATCCTGCGGTTATGGTGGTTCCTGTGGACGATCACATGGTGCATCGAGGCGATGGTGTTTTTGAATCGTTCAAATGTTTAAATGGAAATATCTACAATTTGCGTGCCCATCTTGAACGCTTGCAACACTCTTGCGCTGCAATAGAAATTCCCTGCAAACATGCATTGGAAGAGATCGAACAAGTGGTTATTCAAACCGTTCGTGCAGGAAATCAACCCAACGCATTAGTGCGGCTTTTAATTTCTCGCGGATGCGGAACCATGGGGGTAAATCCGTATGATTGTGCCGACCCAGAATGGTATGTGGTCGTCTATGAACTACCCGAACACGACACCCCCACTCTACCCGAAGGAGCCACATTAGGAATTAGTAAAATTGCCGTTAAACCCGGTATTTTTGCTACGGTAAAAACATGCAATTACCTCCCCAACATCTTAATGAAAAAAGAGGCAATCGACCTCGGACTGGACTTTACCGTTTCCATCGATGAAAAACGAAATATTGCAGAAGGGGCTGTGGAAAATATTGGAATCGTTACGCGTGGCCACGAATTGGTCATGCCCCCACCCGACCGTGTTTTGGCTGGAACAACCGCCCAACGGACGATGATACTCGCCGAAAAATTAATCGAGACCCGTGCACTTGTAAATGTGGAATATCGACCCGTCACAATGGGAATGCTACGTGCAGCTGTAGAGATTCACATGTATGGAACCACCACCAACATTACACCGGTTATTTCGCTCGATGGCGTTCCTGTAGGCGACGGAAAAGTGGGCCCTGTGGCGACCGCACTTTTTGAGTTGCTTAAAGAAGATATGGTGCCCGACAGCTCCCGTTTAACCAAGGTCTTTTAATTGTAGGACAAAATATGCCCGTAGAGATTGAAAGAAAATTTTTGGTTCAAAATAATTTATGGAAAAAAGCGGCCGATTCGGGGGTTTTGTGTCGACAAGGCTACCTCCTCATCTCTCCCGAAAAAACCATTCGAGTTCGCATCATCAACCCAACCGCTTTTCTTACCATAAAAGGAAAAAGTACAGGGATAACCCGTGCAGAATTTGAATACGAAATTCCCCTTTCTCACGCCACCGAACTTTTAACCCTCTGCGAAGGAAGAATTGTCGAAAAACAGCGACACCACCTTATTCACCACGAACAACCGTGGGTCATCGATTGCTTCCTTGGGAAACACAAAGGTCTGGTTCTCGCAGAAGTAGAACTCGAAACAGAAGATCAAAAAATTGACCTTCCCGAGTGGCTCGGTCAAGAAGTCTCCACCAACCCCGCCTACTACAACTCCAACTTAGCCCTTGCTAAAAAAGGTTAAGTGATTTCTTCGTCTTCTTTTCCTAACCAGCGGTAAACGATTCCTGCCAAGATGGCTCCAACAATGGGGGCAACCCAAAAGAGCCAAAGTTGCTTCACGGCCGCTCCGCCTGCAAAAAAGGCGACGGCAGTACTTCGCGCTGGGTTCACAGAAGTGTTGGTTACAGGAATACTAATGAGGTGAATGAGGGTTAAGCCTAACCCAATGGCAATGGGAGCTAGGTGAGCAGGCGCACGTTTGTCGGTTGCGCCAAGAATAATGATTAAAAACATGAAGGTCATGACGATTTCGCAAACCAGTGCGGCCATCATTCCATATCCTCCTGGAGAGTGTGCACCGTAACCGTTGGATGCAAATGAGCCTGCTGCGCTGAATCCTTCTTTTCCGCTTGCAATAAAATAAAGGACGGCACCTGCGGTTAACCCTCCCAGCACTTGTACCACAATATAGGGAAGCAATTCTTTAGCACTAAATCGTTTTCCGAAAAAGAGCCCGATGCTAACCGCTGGATTTAAATGACAGCCGGAAATGTGTCCGATGGCAAAAGCCATGGTTAAAACAGTTAAACCAAATGCGAGAGAAACACCGAGCCAGCCGATCCCCACATTGGGAACACCTGCTGCGAGTACGGCACTACCGCAACCGCCTAAAACCAACCAAAAAGTACCAATAAATTCCGCACCTAGTTTTTTACTCATTTTGTTGCCTCCATTTGTTAAAAATTAATTCGCTAGATCTACTAAGCTTTTAGAGTGTACTAAAATAGTCCTCTTTACAACAAATAAAAATCAGTAATTCTTTCTACATGGGGACAGGCACTAAAAAATATTTTTCTTGATGATAAAGGAGACAGACTCAAACAATCGTTTAATCGATTTTATCGAGATTATTTTTATTGGGATGGAACTTTTCAAACGTCGATGATTTCGTTATCTTTTGTGCTTTAACTTTAACCCCTTAGCTCTTTTTATGAAATATGCTGTTTTAGGAGATATTCATGCTAATCTAGAAGCGTTTGACGCGGTTCTTGAGGACGCAAGAAAAGCGGGGGCAACGCATTATGCAAATACAGGGGATATAGTGGGTTACAACGCAGATCCGCGGGCATGCTTGCAAAAGTTAAAAACAATGCAGTTTGCGTCTGTTCAAGGAAATCATGATTATTATGCAGCGTATCACGATTCAATTGATTCGTTTAATCCTGCGGCCCGACATAGTATTTCTTGGACGCGAAAGCATCTTGGAATTTTTGACCGAAAATATTTGCGTCAACTACCACTTATTCTTGATGTAGAAAATTTTACATTGGTACACAGTTCGCTTAAAATGCCTAATCTTTGGAATTATATGCACAAGAAAAGAGATGCGCAGGGTCATTTTTTAAACCAATTTAATCCCGTCTGTTTTTTGGGGCATACGCATGTTCCTTCGGTTTTTATTTTTGATCATGGTCAGATCGAACATTACCGTTTTGATGTTTTACCCCTTCAGAAGGGGCTTAAATATTTGATCAATGTGGGGAGTGTGGGTCAACCTCGGGATCGAGATCCTCGGGCTTGTTATGTGTTGTATGATTTAGACAATCAGACCATCGAGTTGCGGCGCGTGGCGTATGATGTTGAAACCACACAAAAGAAAATTCGTGCGGCGGGACTTCCGTTTCGGAATGCCCTTCGTTTAAAAACAGGACACTAACGAACAAAAATATTATGTCTTTTCAGTTTATAAGCACACGCAATATGAATCGGTCTGTTTCTGCTCCAGAGGCGGTTTTTCAAGGGTTAGCACCTGATGGGGGGCTCTTTGTACCGACGCAATTTCCGCAACTGGGGTTCGATCTTGATCAACTCCCATCAAAGAGTTACCGCGAACTGGCCACACATCTATTAAAGCAAGGGTTGCCTGGATATACGGCCGAAACCATGGATGCTGTGGTTCGTTTGGGCTACGCAGAAGGCAAATTTGATGATCCGCTTTTTGCTCCTGTAAAAAGTTTTGGAGACCGTCATTTTATTGAACTTTTTCATGGGCCAACCTTAGCGTTTAAAGACATGGCTCTTTCCTTGTTGCCACATCTACTTGTTGCAGCACAAAAGCAATTGGGAATTTCAAAAGAGGCGGTTATTCTTACGGCAACTTCTGGAGATACGGGTTCGGCCGCTCTTACTGGATTTGCTGATTTGCCGAACACTCGAATTGTAGTCTTTTATCCCGATCAAGGAATTAGTTTGGTACAAAAAAAACAGATGGTTTGTCAGCCCGGAAAAAACCTCTTTGTTTGCGGGGTTGATGGAAACTTTGACCAAGCGCAAAGTTTGGTCAAGGCACTCTTTGCAAACAAGGTTTTGCCCACAACCCTCGACCAAAACAACCAATCGTTTTCTACAGCAAACTCGATGAATATCGGTCGGCTTATTCCACAAATGGTCTACTATTTTCATGCCTATGGTCAGTTAATTGAAAAAGGAAAGGTTTCTTCTGGAGATCCCATAAACATAGTTGTGCCGTCGGGTAACTTTGGAAATATTTTAGCAGCGTGGTATGCCAAACAAGCTGGGTTGCCCGTTAAAACATTTCTTGTGGCTTCCAACAAAAACCATGCTCTTCCCGACTTTTTTAACACAGGAATTTACTCGGCCGATCGACCCTTTCATCGAACGGACTCCCCCTCGATGGATATTTTGATTTCAAGCAACTTAGAGCGACTCCTCTTTCATCTTTCCGGCAACGATGCGCCACTTATTTCAACCCTGATGACCGAACTAAAACAGAAAAAACGATATGCGGTGCCCGACACATTAAAAGCCCGCATCCAATCAGAATTTTACGCAGGATATTGTGACGACGCAGCTTGTCGAGATGAAATCAAACGCTACCACAAAAAAACAAACTACGTACTCGATCCACACACCGCAGTAGCTTCCCGAGTGCTTAGCAACTATCAACAAAGCACGACCGACACCACCCCCGCACTCATTGCCGCCACCGCCAGTCCCTTCAAATTTCCAGCAACCGTTTTTCCCGCACTCTTTGGCTCCCCCCCCCAAGGAACCGACTTTGACCTTATCCGAATCATCGCACAAAAAACAGCGGTTGAAGTTCCATCTATTTTGCAAAACCTTGAAAATGCTAAACCGCTTCATACAGACCATTGCACACCCGACACCGCCTTTAACTATGTTCAAAACACCTTATCAAAAGGAATCCTTTCATGAAAAAAGTAACAATAAAAGTTCCCGCCACTTCCGCCAATATGGGCCCCGGATTTGATAATCTTGGAATTGCTCTCACATTGTACAACACCTTCGAAGTCACCGAAACAGAACAAGGTCTCGTTATCGAAGGCGGTCCCGCCGAATTCCGAAACGATCAAAACCTTGTTTATATTTCCATGCTTCAATGCTTCGCAAAAATTGGCTACAAACACGCCGGATTTCATATAAAAATTACAGCCGACATCCCCGTTTGTAGTGGACTCGGCAGTAGCTCTAGTTGTGTAATCGGAGGCATCATGGCGGCAAACGAACTCGCCGGTGGTCCCTTACGAAAACAAGAACTCGTTGACCTCGCCACGCAAATTGAAGGCCACCCCGACAACGTAGCACCCGCCCTTCTTGGTAACATGGTGATTGCCGTTCAAGAACAAGAAAAAGTCTACTTCAATCGCCTCCAAATTGCTACAGGACTTCGCTTTATTGCACTCACCCCCGACTTTGGTTTGCCCACCGAAAAAGCGCGAGCCGCTCTGCCCAAAACCATTCCATATCAAGATGCCGTTTTTAATATTGGTCGCACCGGTCTACTCATCTCATCCCTCGTAAGCGGAAGTTTTCACAATCTAAAACCCGCCTGCCACGACCGTCTGCATCAACCCTACCGCAAACACCTCGTCGCCGAATGGGATCAAGTTTTTTCCATTGCCGAATCCATCAACGCCTCCGCCACATTCCTTAGTGGAGCAGGACCAACCATCATGCTCATTTTAGAAGATACAGACCACGACATTGTCCCCGAACTAGAAGAAAAAATAAAAAAATTAACCCACAAATGGACCCTGCGGCAACTCCGTATTGAATGGCACGGCGCCCGAATCCTTTAAAAAAAAACAGCACGACTTCAACGCAGTCTTCCATCAGATTTTTTTCATATAAACATAGGGACAGGCTCAAAAAAACTTGCCTTGACCCTACAAAGAGAAAATCAATGAAAACAAAAAAAGAACGAGCAGCCTATATTCAAAAAAAGCTAAACGAACTCTACCCAACACTTCCAATTCCACTTCATCACACCGATCCCTACACCTTACTCATCGCAGTTTTACTTTCAGCGCAATGCACCGACAAACGAGTAAACCTAGTAACACCCGCCCTATTTAAGATGGCGAAGACACCACAAAAAATGGCCACCCTTTCAGTTGAATCCATCAAAGAAAAAATAAAAACCTGCGGACTCGCCAACACCAAAGCAAAAAATATAAAACACCTATCAGAACTCCTTATTGCAAATCATAACGCAACCGTCCCCAAGACATTCAAAGAACTTGAAGCCCTTCCAGGCGTAGGACACAAAACCGCTAGTGTGGTAATGATTCACGCCTTTAAAACCCCAGCCTTTCCCGTCGACACACACATTCATCGCTTAGCTCAGCGCTGGAAACTTACCTCCGGAAAAAACGTACTTCAAACCGAACAAGATCTAAAAAAACTATGGAAACCCGATCACTGGGAAAAACTCCACCTCCAGCTCATCACCTACGGACGCGAGCACTGTACCGCCCGAGGATGCGACGGAACCACATGCATAATTTGCAAAGCCCTTTTTCCAAACCGCAAAAAACCCGTTCTACTCAAAAAACCCTAATCCATCCTCCCCTTTAAACCTAACCAATCTCAGAGCAAGACCTATTTTTAAACCACTCCTTGAAGGGAAGCGAAAAAATAATTTCCGAAGAAAATAGGCGAAGCCGGTTCAAAACACTAAACACACGAAACTTAGGGCGGTATTTTTTTAATTAAACACTAAGGCACCAAGGACACCAAAGCTTTGCGCCTTTGCGGCTTTGCGGCTTTGCGCGATTATTTTTAATGTCCAGAACAGGGGAACCGCAGATGACTGAACAGATGAACCGCAGATGACTGAACAGATGAACAGGAGAATTTCGAAGTGCCAGAACGGTATTTTTTTTAATTAAACACTAAGGCACTAAGGACACAGAAGAAAACCCCAGAACGGTATTTTATACTCGCGCAGAGGTGCGGAGAATGCGGAGGCTCGCAAAGGGTGTTTTTGGATTTGTTTTATTTGGTTTTGGGATTTGAAGCCCTTGAGCGTTCGGTTTACAAAGGAGTTCGTACCCACATTTACTAAGCTTACCCTTATTCATCTTGAGAGCGAGGGAGCAATGAGAACGCCAATCGAATTATCCGTCGTTTTATCCCTAAAGGGTGTAGCATATCGAGGTTTAGCCACAAACAGATTCAAAAGATTGAAGATTGGATCAATAACTACCCACGAAAAATATTAGATTTTAAAACACCAGAAGAGCGATTTATTCGGGAGGTTGTAGCATGAGCATCAGAAAAAAAAGCGGACACTTTGCTTTACACTCTACCGCAGTTGATGAAATATAAATTATAAAAAGTTTGGGCTTGATCCCTTTTTAAATAGGGGCTAAATTTCCTGCTCTTTGTTCAAAATAAAGGGCGAGTGGTGAAATTGGTATACACGCGAGATTTAGGTTCTCGTGCCTAACAGCGTGCGGGTTCGAGTCCCGCCTCGCCCACCATTTTTTAAGTCTAACTAACGTAGGAAAAAATTATGTTTCAATCAAGAGGACGAGTGCCACGGTTTTCGTTAATGCCGCATCCTGTTATTATTGCATTGTTTTTCTTTGTTTTGATTGTTGGGGTTCTTATTGGACTTGCTCTTCTTTCTAAAGATGGCGGGGTGGGAGATTATGAGCAAAAAGCGAACTTTGCGTTTATGGTTACGGGGCTTTTGTGTATTCTTATTTTTATGATTGGAACATCAAAACTTTGGTTTAGCCATTTGTGGAAAAAAAATTCGACGCATGCACGCCATAAACAACACACAAAGTATCATCCAACAAGGCGTGATCAGAATAAACCCAGTCGGTGGTAGTTGAATGAAAATTGTTTGTGCCCAGACCGTTTTGCTTGGAGAGCACGCCTTTTTTCATGCGGGAGAAACGGTCGTCTTGCCTGATCGAGAAATTACGCGGGCAGATCTGTTGGATGCTGATGCTTTGGTTGTTCGTTCTAAAACAAAAATTACGCGCGAACTTTTAGAGGGCACACCGGTTAAATTTGTCGCTACCGCTACGGCGGGGGCAGATCATATCGATGCCGAGTGGGTAGAATCCCAAGATATTTTTTGGACGGCTTCGCCGGGCTGCAACGCAAACAGCGTTTCGGAATATTTAATTGTGGCTCTTCTTACATTGGCTCAGCGGCATAATTTTACGCTCGCAGGAAAAACGATTGGGGTTGTAGGGTGCGGAAATGTGGGCAGTCGAGTGGTGAAAAAATGTGCAGCACTGGGAATGCGAGTCTTGCAAAACGACCCGCCTCTTGCGGCTAAAAATCCAGAGAAACCCTTTTTACCGCTTGAAACACTTCTCACAGAATCCGATATTATTACGTTACATCTTCCTTTAGTGAAGGAGGGCTCTTGGCCGACGGAACAGTTGGCTGATTTTCAGTTTTTTGAACAGCTTAATCCGGGTTCCATCTTTATTAATGCAGCTCGTGGGGATATTTGTGATTACGATGCGCTCCTTTCTGCACAGCAAAATGGAACCATTTCGCACACAATTTTGGATGTCTGGACGCCCGAGCCGGCTTTCCGAACCGATGTTTTAAAGGCAACCGATTTGGCGACTCCTCATATTGCGGGGCATTCGTACGAAGGCAAGTTGAATGGAACTATAAACTGCTACCATCAACTCTGCTCCTTTTTTGAAATTCAAGAAACCTGGGATATTGCGGCATCTTTGCCCCCAATGGAAATTTCAGATCTTAACGTAGATTGCGCGGGAAAATCTGACGAAGCTGTTTTGCTCCAGATTACGAGTGCTTTGTATGACATTGAATCCGATGATCGACAAATCCGGGTTGCGGCGGTTGATGATGAAATTGTGCGTGCTAAGAATTTTGACTCCTTGCGTAAAAACTATCCTGTTCGTCGTGAGTTTTATAACACCACCGTTCACGTAAAAAATGCGACGCCGTTGTTGATTCAAAAAATAAAAGCACTCGGGTTTTTTCTTTTGGAAGAGAAAATGATTTCCGATTAAACGACTTTTTTTGAGGGAGAGTTTATGAAGCGCTTTTTTTGGAATAAGCATACAAAAATAGTGCTTAAATGCACTTTTGGTGGGTTTTGTATCTTGGCAGGATTTGTTATGCTTGTTACTCCAGGGCAAGGGCTTCTTACCATTCTTCTGGGCGTTTATCTTTTGGCGGATCACATCCCTTTCTTTGATCGAATTAAAAGCAAGCTCCAGCAAAAATTCCCAAAAACAACGCACTATCTTCATCAAAAAACAGAAGTCATGAAAGATCGGTTTTTTAAAAAACCACCTAATTAATATTGACGAGAGGGGGATAAACATTCTTAATTCCAAACTTTTCCTCTATAATGGGTGAATTGTGTTTAGTGACAAAAAGGATTTCTTATGGCGACTTCAAAAGACAAAGCAAAAACAGCAAAAACAGCAAAAACAAAGGCAAAAAAAACGGTGAAAAAAGCCGCAACAAAAAAGCCTAAAACAACAGCAACGGCAAAAAAGAAAGCCCCTGCAAAGAAAAAAGTGATGGCAAAAAAAACAACCGTTTCTAAAGCCAAACCAGCGACTAAAAAGAAGGCGGCTCCCAAAAAGGAAGAGACTGTAGAAAAGAAGGTTTCGTTTGCAAAAAAGGCGGCAGCTCCAAATAAGGCCGTTCCTGTTCCGCTTAAAAAAGCGATTAAGAAAAAGCCTGTTAAGAAAAAGGCGGAGAAGAAGCCTGCGAAAAAGAAAGCGCCGGTAAAGAAAAAGGTGGTGAAAAAGTTGTCGGCGAAGGAGGCCAAGAAAAAGGCAGATTCCGCTAAGATTTCTTCGCTGGATGAACCGAATGCTGTTTCGCTGATGGATCGTGAAGAGCGAAACGACCGCATTAAGGACTTGATGTCGCTGGCATCGGATCACGGGTTTTTGACGTTTGAGGATATTAACGAAGCCTTTCCTGAGGATATGGTTGTTGTGGAAGATATCGATAAGGTGATTGCCTTACTCCAGAGTATGGAGATCGATATTATTCGTCAGGATGATGTGGAAGAGTATCAAGCGCGCATGGAGAAGGAGCTTTCGGATAAACAGAGTGCACGCAGTGATGTGTTGGATGACCCTGTTCGGATGTATTTGAAACAGATGGGGCAAGTTCCGCTTTTGACGCGTGAACAAGAGGTGGAAATTTCTAAGCGGATCGAGGAAGCGGAAATTATCACCACGCGTATGTTCCATCGCCTGGGTTGTGCAACGGATGCGTATTTGAGTGTGATTGAACGCCTTGAGTTGGGGAAAGAGCGCTTTGACCGAATTGTTTCAGATAAGCATGTGGAGTGTCGGGAAGACTATTTTAACGTGCTTCCAAAGGTGTTGCGCGGATTGGAGCGAAATGGCGATTTAAAGAAGAAGTATTATTTGGATTTGTGTGTCGCCGAAAAGGGGAGTAAAGACGAGAAGAAAGCCAATAAAATGTTTGCTAAAGCACAAGAGCGTCTTGTCGATTATTATCGACAACTGCACTTCAAGCAAAAGGCGATCGAGGATATTATTCCACAGGTGCAAGAATATCATCAAAAAATGGAGACATTGCTTGCTGAGATTGCGCGGCTGAAAAAGAGTCGGGCTAAGGGTGCTCCAAAGGATTTGGAAATTGTTCGAGGTGAGGTGCGTGAGCTCGAAATTTATCTGCAAATGGATCAAGAAGAGTTTATGCAAGAGTATAAAACGCTTCGAGTTTGGATGCGGAAAGGACATAAAGCAAAGTCGGAGATGATCGAGGCGAACCTGCGGCTTGTAATTAGTATTGCAAAAAAATACACCAATCGTGGGCTTTCGTTTTTGGATCTTATTCAAGAGGGGAATATGGGGCTGATGAAGGCGGTTGAAAAATTTGAATATCGCCGAGGCTATAAATTTAGTACTTATGCCACGTGGTGGATTCGTCAAGCGATTACCCGTTCGATTGCAGACCAGGCCCGAACCATTCGAATTCCAGTTCATATGATTGAAACGATCAATAAGTTGATGCGGATTCAAAAGCAGTTGCTTCAGGAGTTTGGTCGTGAAGCCACGCCCGAAGAGCTTTCGGATGAGATGGATCTTCCTGTGGATCGCGTGCGGGCTATTTTGAAAATTGCGCAACAACCGATTTCGTTGCAGAGCCCCATTGGGGATAGTGATGACACACATTTCGGAGATTTTATTGAAGATAAAGCAGCGGAAAAGCCGGATGAAATGACGGCTAGAAGTTTGCTAAAAGAAAAAATTGGTGATGTTCTTGAAACACTAACGGAACGTGAACAAGAGGTGTTGACGTTGCGGTTTGGTTTGGTGGATGGCTACCCGCGTACGTTGGAAGAGGTGGGTCGTAAGTTTAATGTAACCCGTGAGCGGATTCGCCAGATTGAAGCAAAGGCTCTTCGTAAAATGCGTCATCCAACCCGAATACGAAAACTTGAAGGATTTCTCGATAGTAGCGAGTAGTGAATTTGAGTAGAAAAAAAGCGAGGGTAAATCCTTGCTTTTTTTTGCTTCATCGCTTAAACACCCCTTTTATCTTCAAGTAGGAGGGTGGTATGAAAAAAAGTATTGTTATTGTTTTGGCGGCTGTTTTAGCAGGGTTTGCTTTGGGGTATGTTGCTCATAAACCACAAAAGGTGTCTGCAGATAAATCATCTAAAAAAAAGGTAGATTCTCTTTTAACTAAAAAAGAGGTTGCTACGGGGAAATCGAGAGAGCAAAAGTTGCTTCTTTCTGCGATTCACGAGTTGGATTTAACGACAAAAGATTTGCAGGATGCTGAAAATTATATCAAAAAATTGGAGCTGAATACGAAGCGGTACGATTGGCTGATTGCGCGGATAAAGAAATCAGATTATAATCCTTTTATGTTAGGGGATGGGGATTCTGATTTTGCGCCCTCTGAGGAGATGGCTATTTTTTTGGGATGGGATGATGAAAAGCTGAAGGCGTTTAAAAAGGTTGCAAAAGAAACTAGCCAAAAAATTAAGGCGTGGGAAAAACAGAATGCAAAACTTCTGGAAAGTACAGATCAGTCTTGGACGTATGAAATCCCCCCTTTTCCTGATAGTATAAAAGCGGACTATCTTTCAAAAGCTTCCGAAATTTTGAATGCGTCGGATATGGAGATTATTCGCTCAAGTATTGATGGTGCAATGAATGGAATTCAACAAAAACAAACCATTTCGATTTCGCTCTCAGATGCCCCTCCTAAGCGGTTTTTCCCCTCGGGAATGGATATTCCTTCAGCCGTGCTTTCGGCATCTCAGAGTGCGAATGAGCAACAAGGCAGTAGGCAGTGGGTTACGGTAAAAACAAAGGTGGGGGATGAGAATTACTATAGTTCGTCTTATACGGGAACATATGAACCCGGTCAGGAAACATCTTGGAGCCATTTAATTCCTTCATCGTAGTATTTATGGAGTCTACAGAATCTTTGTTTCATCGTAACGAGCTGCTTCTTGGAAAAGAAGCAGCTGTTGCTTTATATAGATGCCATATCATTTTGTTTGGTGTCGGCGGGGTAGGAAGTTGGTGTGCCGAGGCGCTTATCCGTTCGGGAGTCGGACATCTTACGCTTGTTGATCCAGATACGATTTGTCCAACGAATTTAAACCGACAGCTTCAAGCAACTTGTCCCGATATTGGAAAATACAAGGTGGATGTTTTGCAAAAACGGTTGCTACAAATTAATCCTGACGCAACGATTGCTTCTCTTCAAATTTCGTACAATGAAGAGACGAGTAAGCAATTTGATTTTAACACCTTTGATTATGTGATTGATGCGATTGATTCGCTCTCGGCAAAGGTTGCGTTGCTAGTACAAGCGATGCAGTCACGCGCTACGCTCTATTCGGCTATGGGTGCTGCAAATAAATTAAATCCTGCGCTTATTCGAACCGGTTCGATTTGGGAGACCAAACAGTGTCCGCTTGCTCGGTTTGTGCGTAAGCGACTTCGCAGATATTCTGTAACGGGCGATTTTACGTGTGTCTATTCAACCGAGGTTAGTGAACCCCGCAAAGAGGAGGAGCCGCATGGTTCGATGGTTCATATAAGTGGAACCTTTGGCTTTTTTCTTGCCGGTCTTGTGGTTCAAGACCAACAGATGTTAAATAGCAAATCCACCGAGCTTTAAAATAACTAAAATAATTAAGCAGAGCAAACTTAGTATTGATGTTGCAATGGGGAATGGTCCGCCCTCTTGTTTGCGTGTTTTTATTTTTAAAAATACCGTACTTAGAGCCAGTGTAAACGTAAGCATTAAAACAGCAATAAATGTTATTTCGTTCTTTTTTGCAAAGGTCATTTTACTGCCTGCTGGACCAATCAACGGAAACAGCATGCATAAAAAATAGAATGAAATTGCTGCAAGCAATCCTAGCGTTTTCCCAACCACGGGTTTCAAAAAAAACGGAACGGCAACAGTATTAAGATCTTGATCCATAGTTTTGCTTCCTTACCAATTAAAAGAGCCCGTAATGTACGTTTTTCTCTCTGTTGAAAAAAGAAAAAAGCGCTTTAATAAAAAGATCCTGCATTTTGAATAGATGCAGGATCTCTTTTTATTTACTGAAGGGGTGTTACCCCTTTTTTCAAAATAATGTTTCCATATTTTGCGGTGGTTCCCGTCATGATGCACGCAAATGCTTTTTCGGCGCGATCGTAAAAATCGAACCGATCAATCCGCTCGGGTGCTAACGCATCTGGGGCGTGTTTGCGGATGGCGTTCATATAGTCCACTTCAACTTGCGGGTCGAGGGTGTCGCCCTCAACCGCCGCCATCATCGCCAATGGCGGTGCGTACTGATCCAATTCAAAGAGCGGGATAATTCCTTCGAGTAGATCAGGGATTTGTAAGCCATCGCCGCGCAGCACATTTTTCGGACAAAACGTGTGTCCTGGAAAATGTGCATCGGCCAATACGATTTCATCGCCATGACCCATCTCCGCTAAAATCTTTAGCAGTTCTGGGCTAATAATTGGGTTGATTCCTTTTAGCATAAT
>Ga0256845_1001938_pt1 | contig 15755 bp, 16 predicted proteins | sample RiftiametaG_FD_189101 | JGI IMG/M metagenome (GOLD analysis project Ga0256845, IMG submission 189101) | Tube worm associated microbial communities from hydrothermal vent at the East Pacific Rise, Pacific Ocean - Riftia | ecosystem: Host-associated > Annelida > Integument > Unclassified ...
ATAAGTTAAATGTTTGTGTTTCATATTACAAATTTTTAGCTTTTCCCTCAGACTTTAAAATCTGAGGGAAACTTTTTACTAAAAAAACTTGCATTAGCATTTTAATCTAGGTAATAATATCCATCAATAAAATTGATGGAACCGCCAAAAAACCCTTCAGAACCTGAACCGCCAAAACATTTGTCTTGTAATACATTTAGATTCATGTCAATTTCAACAATCCATACATCGTTTAACCCAAATCCATTATCTGTTTTGTCTCCATTAATCCCTTCGTCAGCTTTCCCTGTAATTATAACAGTATTGTTCGGAGAGAGGTATAATTGACGAATATGATCAGGACTTGCTGAACCAATAGTGTTTTGGTTAATTATTGAACCATCTGTACTTGAAATTTCGACAACCCAATAGTCAAGATTACCATTACTTGCTTCTGTTTTATTTCCGGAAATACCTGAATCTGATGTTGTGCCGAAAAGTATATTTCCATTGGTTAATTCTATCATGTGGTTTACAGCATATCCATCGTATTCTGTACCGCCATATTGGTTTTGCCATAGAACAGTACCGTTAAGGTCAAGGCAAAGAAGCCATAAGTCCGGACTGCCATCAGTGTTAAAAGGAGCGATTGTTTTTTCTCCTGAAATAGATGAGTTTGATGTACATAAAATATATAATTTAGAATCTTTAATAAGTGAATTAATAGTACTTTCAGTGCTATCTCCTCCAATGGTTTTATCCCAAAGAATAGTGTGATTTTGATCCATTCTAAGAATCCAAATATCATTAAAACCTCTTGAATCCTCTGTTTTATCTCCAGAAATATCTGAACTTGAACCACCTATGAGAAAATAATCAGTACTGTTAGGGATTTCTAACCTTGCTAGGCCATCACTACCACTACCACCAATATTCTTTTGCCAAAGAATGGGTGGGTTTTGGGCGAGTGTTAAAAAGGAGAATAAACTTGTGAGTATGATAAGTATTGTTTTCATGATATATGGATTCTTTTTAGACACTAAACTTACATAAATTAAATAAATAAATAAATTAGAGATTTTTTGGGTATATTTTTAAATAGGGTAGAACATAAAATTCAAATTTCCCTACCTTTACTCCATGGAAGAATATACCAACGAACTCATTAAAGAATCATCCCCTTATTTATTGCAACACGCGCATAACCCCGTGAATTGGGTAGCTTGGTCAGACGATATTTTTGAGCGTGCAAAAAAAGAAAACAAAATGGTTTTGGTGAGTGTCGGATATTCCGCCTGTCATTGGTGTCACGTGATGGAGCACGAATGTTTTGAAGATTTGGAAGTTGCTACTTTAATGAATAAATTTTTCATCAATGTGAAAGTGGATAGGGAAGAACGTCCAGATGTAGATCAAGTATATATGACTGCGGTACAATTGATGACTCAAAAAGGTGGTTGGCCATTGAATTGTTTTACGCTTCCAGATGGTCGCCCGGTATATGGAGGGACTTATTTCCCGAAAGAACAGTGGATGCACATTCTAAAATCATTGAATTATGCCTTTGTCAATGAATTGGATAAATTTGAAGATTATGCGAAAAATTTGCTCGAAGGAATTGTTGCCAGTGAGCAAGTGATTGAAACAGCAGAAATAGCAACTTTCGAAGAAGGGAAATTGAATGAAATGATTCAACGCTGGTCGAAAAATTTTGACCGATACGAAGGAGGAGATTCTCGTGCGCCAAAGTTTCCATTGCCTTCCAATTATGATTTTTTCTTAAATTACATTCAGCATTCTACAGATAATATTCAACAGAATACAGTGCAGAATCATGTTGAGTTATCTTTGGATAAAATGGCTTTGGGTGGAATATACGATCAAATTGGTGGTGGTTTCTCGCGTTATGCTGTAGATATGTTGTGGAAAGTTCCCCATTTTGAGAAAATGTTGTACGACAATGGTCAATTGATTTCTTTGTATGCAAAAGCATATCAACAATTTCCTAAAGCACTCTACAAAAGAACCGTTTTTCAAACCATTGATTGGTTAGAAAGAGAAATGCAGGACGAGAACGGTGCTTTTTATGCGGCATTGGATGCTGATAGCGAAGGCGTGGAAGGTAAGTTTTATGTTTGGACAGAAGAGGAATTAAAGTCCATTCTTGCGGAAGATTTTTCATGGGTTTCAGAGTTCTACGAAGTCGGGAAAAGCGGTTATTGGGAAGATGGGAATTCTATTCTGCTGAGAAGGAAAACAGATAAAGAATGGTGTGACGATAAAAATTGTTCCATCGAAACATTGGAAAAAGATTGGTCTCGCATCAATGAAATACTTTTACAAGCTAGGAGCGAGAGAATTCGCCCAGGATTGGATAATAAAAAGATTACTTCCTGGAATGCAATGACTTTAAAAGGTTTATGTGATGCTTATGCTGTTTTTGGGGATAAAAAGCACTTGTTCATGGCGTTGAAAAATGCAAAATGGTTGGTAGAAAATCAACTTGAAGAAAAGAAGGGTGAAATGTTTGTATATCGACTTTCTGAGCAGAAAAAAATCAATGGTTTTTTAGATGATTACGCACATTGCATTGAAGCTTTTATTTCTCTTTATACAATTACATTGGATGAAGATTGGCTTATTCTATCCGAAAAGATAACGCAATCTGTGCTCCAACACTTTTTTGATTCCGCTTCAGGAATGTTTTTTTACACCAATGATAAACATCAGTTAATTGCCCGAAAAATGGAAGTCAATGATTCCGTTTTGCCTTCGAGTAATTCTGTGATGGGGAAAGTACTGTTTGATTTATCTATTTATTTTCATAAACCAGCTTACAAAAAGATGGCTGAACAAATGCTTTGTAATGTGTACGATGGAATGGAGAATTATGGCTCGGGCTATTCCAACTGGGCAGTACTTTTATCGAACTTTATTTTTGAACCAAAAGAAGTAGTCGTTACTGGGCCAAATGCAAAAGAAGTTTCGGCTCAAATTCAACAAAATATTTCAACAAAGATTGTTCTTGCAGGAACGGAGAAAAAAAGTGAAATTCCTATTTTTTCCGATAAAACACTGAAAAACGAAACGATGATTTATATTTGTCAAGCAGGAAGATGTCTCTTGCCAACGAATAATATTGACGAAGCATTGACTTTATTAAACTAAAAACTATGTCTAAAAAAACACCAAAAGTAACGGGTATCGGAGGAATTTTTTTCAGAACGAAAGATCCTAAAGCAACAAGAGAATGGTATGCAGAAAATCTTGGAATGGCGATGACTGAATACGGTTCTCCGATAGAATTTAGAAATGCACATAACCCAGAAGAGATCAATTACTTGAATTGGAGCGTCTTTAAAGATGATACGGATTACATGGAGCCTTCTCAAAAAGAATTCATGATAAACTATCGGGTTCAAAATATTGAAGGGTTGGTCGAGCAATTGAAAGAGAATGGGGTCAATATTCTAGATGAAATAACAAGCTATGAATACGGTAAATTTGTTCATTTAATGGATGCTGATGGAAATAAAATTGAGCTTTGGGAACCGATAGATTCTGTTTTCACAGCAATGGGAGGAGATACAACAAAATAATCTTTCTTGAAAAACGTTTTATTCGGTACTAAAATTGATTTACTTTGTAATGTGAAAAATATATTTCTTCTTTCTTTTTTATTTCCAATGCTTTTGTCGGCGCAAGTTCTCCATAATAAAGAGGGGAAAGCCTTCACGGATAAGCCTTTTTTTAACCGTGAATTTATTCACAAGAATAAAATTAAACAACTCACCGGATATTATACGTATAAAAAACACCGTGACATCATGCGGGAAACAGAGTACGTTTATTTGTATCAATTTGATCAAAACGGAAATTTGATTTCAACCTTAGAAACGTGTCCGGATGATGGTTCGAAAGATACCGTGAGAAATGTGTACAAATATAACCTTCAAAATAATCTTACCGCTCATTTAAAATCTGACCAAGATGGATTTCAAGCAATTTATTTTCAATATGATTCCTTGGGAAGAGTTGTTTCTGAAGAATTTAAAAGAGAAGTTGTAGATGAGAATCATCAAGTGATTGAATCGATTACTTTCAATAAAGAATATTTTGAGTACTTCGATTTTGGTTTACAAACCAAACGAACACGTTACAACAGTTACGACTTACCTTATTTAGATGAATTTTTCAATTACAATGAAATGGGTTATCTCGTTGAGCATGTTGAACGCTTGAAAATGACCAATGACGTTTATACAATTATGTATGAATACAATGAAAAAGGATTAATCTCTGCCATTCGTAAGAAAAAGAATAAACAAGAAGATTTCTCTGAAGAAATAACTTTTGAATACGATGAATTAGGGAATCTTGAGCAGAAACACATTTATAAAAACGGTGTTTTCACTACAGATATTCAGATTATTTACAACAGTAAGAGTAAATTAATTTCATCGGTGATTACAAGACAAGTCAGTACAGGCTTTTTGATGATCTTGAGATTCAGAGAATTTGAATATTATTAAAATAGTAGTAGTGCCGTTAGAATACTAGAAAATTAAACCTTTTCCTCTCAGTACTCTTTGTGTTTCCTCACTTTTCTCTGTGTAATGAAAAACCATTCGTGGCGATAAAAATAAGTGCTATTTCACTCTTCCTTTCACAGCATTTTGAATTGTTTCTTCAAGAGAATAGAATTTATAACCCAATTCTTTCTGTATCTTCCCCGCATCGTAGGCATAATTAGAAAATAAACTATTGACGGTTTCACTCGTGACGGAAGATCGTTTCTGGGTAAATATTGAAATGAACCCTAAAATTCTCCGAACAGAATTGACCATCCACCTTTTTACGGGTGTTGTTGGTTTTTTGACCTCCAATTCTTCAGCAATAGCATCCATTAGTTTTTTAAAAGTCTGGTTGTTTCCAATGCAAAGATAACGCTGAGATACTATTTCTGATTGCATCAATTGAACTATTATTCTTGCGACATCTCTCGCATCTACAATGGCATTTGCACCAGGAGGGTAGAAGCGAACTCCTTTCTCCATCGTTTTAAACAAGGTCAATGAACTATCGTTCCAGTTACCAGGACCTAAAATTACGCATGGGTTAACGATTACTGCATCTAAGCCCTCTTCAATTCCACGCCAAACTTCTTTTTCTGCAGAATATTTAGAAACGCTGTAGCCACTCGTGGTTGGAGAATTTTTCCATTGGTGATTTTCATTGATGGTTTTCCCATCTTCACCTCCAACAGCAGCGGTAGAACTGACGTAACAAAGCTTGTCAACAGAATTTGAAAGAGAAAGATTTACCACGTTTGCAGTTCCTTCTCTGTTGATTTTCATTACGTTATCGAAATCTTTTGGGTGAAAAGAAACCAAAGCGGCACAATGGTATACAAGTTTACATCCATGAAGTGCATTATTCAAAGAGGTTATGTCAAGAATATCTCCCTGAATCCAAAGGATCTTATTAAAGAAATTTTCCCAGTTATCACCGTAATAAAATTGGAATAAATGTTGAACAATCTTCAACCTAGATTCTGATCGATACAAAGCACGAATGTTTTCATTGTTTCGCGTCAGCTCAATCAATAAATGACTACCTAAAAGTCCTGTTCCACCCGTTACAAAAATCATGATGTAAAGATAGATGATTATTCGAATTTTTTTTAAAATTGAGCTTAGATTTAAGAAAAAGAGGAGAATTGATAATATCCTATCTACAAATGTTAATTTCTATGGTTTGAATGAATATTTAACGCTGTTTATTTCTATGTTCTTTCTTACCTTTGTTATCTATGAAAACACTGTCATTTTCAATTATATTATTTATTGGATTATTATCCTCTTCTTGTACTTCTGAATACGAAGAACGATTGGAGGAAGGTAAAGCGTTGGTTCTACGTCTTGATTTTTTAGAAGCAAGCCAATCTCACCTTTCAGATGAGTTAATTAAGGATGAATTGACAACCATTAGTAATGAAATCTCTATTCTTGCTAAATTATCAGGAAATGAAGAGCTATTTCTAGTTCAATTGAAAAAATTATAATTCTAACTCAACTACTGGATCCCAAAAGAAATCGTTAAAAGAGATTATTTTATCATCTTTAACTTCTATTCCTTCTTTCATTAAACGTTCCTCCATTAACTCAGGGGGAGAGAAATGCATTTTCCCAGTCAATAACCCCATTCTATTTACAACTCTATGAGCGGGAACGTCTGGATATTGATGTGCTTTATTCATAGCCCAACCAACCATTCGACTAGATCGAGGAGCACCTAAATATTTTGCAATTGCACCATAAGAAGTTACTCTTCCTTTTGGAATCAAGCGAGCAACATCTAGAACGTCTTTAAAGAAATCTTGACCAGAAGAATTACTCAACGGTAACTGATTTAGCCAAATTTCTTGGTTGATCAACGTTACAATTACGCATCACTGCTATATGGTAAGAAAGTAATTGAAAAGGAATCGTTGCCAATAAAGGAACTAAATGTTCATCCGTTTCAGGGATTTCAATAACATGATCAGCAATTCCTTTTACTTGTTCATCTCCTTCAGTAACGATAGCGATTAATTTCCCTTTTCTTGCTTTAACTTCTTGGATATTACTGACTACTTTTTCGTATGAAGGACCTTGCGTTGCGATAACGAATACAGGCATTTCTTCATCAATCAAAGCAATTGGGCCATGTTTCATCTCAGCAGCAGGATAACCTTCTGCATGGATGTATGAAATCTCTTTCAATTTCAAAGCGCCTTCAAGTGCGACAGGAAATGAGCTTCCTCTACCTAAATAAAGTGCATTTGAAGCATTTTGATATGCTGCAGAGATTGTTTTAATTATATCGTTGGTATTTAAAATTTCTTGAACTTTTTGTGGAATAGCTTCTAATTCAGAAAGCATTGTTCTAAATTTAGTATCACTGATTGTTCCTTTCTTTTTAGCCAATGAAAGCGCCATTAAAGTCAGTACAGTTACTTGAGCTGTGAATGCTTTTGTTGAAGCTACACCAATTTCAGGACCTGCATGCGTATATGAACCTGCATCAGTAATTCTTGAAATAGACGAACCAACGACATTACAAATACCTAAAATAGTTGCTCCTTTCGATTTTGCTAATTCAAGTGCAGCAAGTGTATCAGCAGTTTCTCCAGATTGAGAAATGGCAATAACGATATCATCTTCGTTAATGATAGGGTTTCTGTACCTGAATTCACTAGCATATTCAACTTCTACATTGATACGTGCTAAATCTTCAAACAAATATTCTCCTACTAAAGCTGCGTGCCATGAAGTACCACAAGCAATCATAATAATGCGTTTTGCATTAATCATTTTCTGCTCGTATTCTTTTATACCTCCTAAGGAAACCCACGCTTCTTCTGCGTTCAATCTTCCACGGAAACAATCTGTTATAGAACGAGGTTGTTCGTGTATTTCTTTCAGCATAAAGTGATCGTAACCACCTTTTTCTAAAGATTCTAATTTAAGTTCTAATTCTTGAACGTAAGGTGTCTTTTGTACATCGTCAATGCTAAATAATTTTAGACCAGTATCTAAATTTAATACAGCAATTTCTTCATCATCTAAATAAACAACTTTCTTTGTGTATTCAACAATTGGAGTTGCATCAGAAGCGCAAAAGAAATCTCCATCTTTACCTATTCCAACAACTAGAGGGCTACTTTTTCGAGCAGCGATTAATTGTCTAGGGTTTTCTTTAGAAATCATTACAATAGCATAAGCTCCAACTACTTGTTGCAATGCTAATCGTAATGCTTCTGCATAAGAAGTTTTCACATTTTTTTTAATGTCTTCAACTAATATTGTCAATACTTCCGTATCCGTATCACTTTGAAATACATAACCTTTACGGAGTAATTCTTTTTTGATTGAATCATAATTCTCAATGATTCCATTGTGAATGAGTGCTATTTCACCATTATTGGATTGGTGAGGGTGTGCATTTACATCATTTGGAGCACCATGAGTTGCCCAACGAGTATGTCCGATTCCAATTGTACCGCTACGATCTTTATCTTTCGTGAATTCTTCAAGGTTGGCTACTTTTCCTTGTTTTTTATACAAGTTTAAATTCCCATCTGCTAACAATGCAATTCCTGCACTATCATACCCTCTGTATTCCAATCGTTTTAGTCCTTTAACAACGATTTCATAAGCATCTCTTTTCCCGATGTAAGCTACAATTCCACACATAATAGTTAGGTATTAAAATTCAGTATATAATATAGTCAGTTTTGGTTTTGCTTTATTTCCAGAATCGGGACCGTTGAATACAATTCGAATTGCAGACGTATGGTGTAATATTGGAGATAAAACTAATCCGTGGTTCTCAATGTCACCATTTATAACAGCCTGAACATAAGAACGTAAGTCGATTTCATATTTTTTTGTAAAATCATTGTATTCACCGAGTGTGTTTACACTAAAAAGGTTTGTAGATCCACTTTCAATAAAAGTCGCAATAGAAATGTTCACTCCTGGATGCAATTCATCATTACTTTGGTAAGAAACGGGTAATTCTAAAACTGCTTTATGAATAACTGCTGTTTTTGGTAAGTGGTTAATTCCATTAAATAATACTCGTGCACGACTACCAAAACTTTGTGTGTAGAATTCAACTTGACCAATTGCATTATTGTTGAGTACCGATTCTATATTAGTCATGGAATTATCAATGTCTACGTGATTGAAATCCGCAGCATTCGTGTTGATGATAAAATCGAAGGTTTTAGCTTCTCCAGCTAAACGATAATAAATGGTCATTTTTGAAAGAGGATCATTTAAGTTGAAGTAAAATATTCCTCCAGCACCGCTTGCTTGAATTCCATTGTTTGTTTTGATGTGAAAACCTTTAAAGTAGGAAAGGAATGCATCATTGTCAATAAAGTTACCACTTCCAGAATTCGCCTCAACCATTAAAAGTCGTGCGAAATTTGTATCCAACGGAATACGAATTTGAGCATCAACCGTATCGCTACCAATTACAGTAATGTTTTCTCTGTCAAGATTGATGTTGTTCATTCCTGTTGCTACAAGATCAGTTCCTGTTTTATCCATCAATGTTTCAAATGAATAATAAGTTGAATCCACATAAAAATCTTCACCAATTTCAAAAACTTCTATGGTTTGAACACCATTTTCACCATAAGAACCAATGTATTCTAAACCTAGAATAATTGAATCAATGATAACAGTACTTAAATCACCAAAATCAGGTGCGTTTCCAGAAAGTCTAATTTGAGTGTATATTTCTGAATTGAAAGTGCCAAATTTTGAATCATTGTAAGAACCTAATAAAGCGAAAGGGGCATTGTCAGAAACAACTGAATCGTCAAAATAGGAGTATGTTGTCAGTGAAAACGTATCCGTTCCGGCAGAGGAAAGGAGTTCGTTTGGGTCAATTACACTTTGTCCAAGTGGGTTTTCTTTCTTTTTACAAGAAAAAATAACAAAAACGATGAGCAAAAAAGTAGCGGTAAGAGTGAAACCCTTCCGCCACATTGCAGTTGAATGATTATTCATATTATGATAAAACTTCTGTACCAATTACTTTATCTAAAAATTCTGAAATTTCTTTCACTTGATGTTCTTCTGCAACGAAATCTAATTTATCACAAGAAGCATCATCGAATGCTTTTCTCACTTCAGGAGTTAATTCTTCACTACTAACGATTAAACCATCAACATATTTTGTAATGTTTTCTGTGATTGAATTATAATTTGCATTTTCAAATTCTTTTACAATCTCATCGCTAAAGCCATCAAATTTAAGCTTTTCAGAAAAGCGCTTATCCCAATTATTGTTAAAGCTATCGTTATATAGGTTGTACACTACTTTTGTGTTTGCAAAATGAGGATCATCCTTGTAAATGTTCTTCAGGTACATTGGCATAAGAGAAGTCATCCATCCACTACAGTGAATCACATCTGGTTGCCAACCTAATTTTTTAACTGTTTCAAGTACACCTCTACAAAAGAACATTGAACGTTCATCATTGTCAGCATGTTCTATTTCTTTCTCATCAACAACAGTGTTCTTTCTTTTGAAATATTCATCGTTATCAATAAAATAAACTTGCATTCTTGCTTGAGAGATAGAAGCAACTTTAATGATTAATGGATGATCTGTGTCGTCAATAATTAAGTTCATCCCAGAAAGACGAATAACTTCATGTAATTGATGTCTACGTTCATTTATTACACCAAAACGTGGCATAAAAACGCGAATTTCTTTTCCAGACTCTTGAATTCCTTGAGCAATGTTTCTTGCAGAAAGACAGACTTCTGATTTTGGTAAAAACGGCGATACCTCCTGAGAGATAAATAGTATTTTTTTCTTCTCCATGAATTGTTTATTGATAAACTGAATACAAAAATATACAAAAAAATGTGAAACTTCAACAAAAACAGATAGTTTTGTCGCTTTCAATTGTGTTTAAATGTCAGAAAATAACATCTTTAGTTCGGTAGAGTCTTTGCAAAAAATGCTTAAAAGTTTGCCGCAACAATATAATATAGGGTTTGTTCCAACAATGGGAGCACTTCATCACGGTCATGTTTCGTTGGTGAAAAAGGCGTATGAATTTGCAGAAATTGTTATCGTAAGTATCTTTGTTAATCCCACTCAGTTCAACAAAAAGAGCGATTTAGAACTGTATCCAAGAACGCTGGAAAGTGATTTAGAATTATTAGTTTCTTTTCCAAATGTAATCATTTTTACACCAAGTGTTGAAGAAATGTATCCCGCAAATTTCGAGAATATTTCTGTTGATTTAGGAGATATAGCTATCGTTATGGAAGGTAAATTTCGTCCGGGTCACTTTGATGGAGTAATGAACGTTGTAAAACGATTTTTTGATATAATCACACCTAATTATGCTTTTTTTGGAGAAAAAGATTTTCAACAATTGGCTGTAATCCAATTTATGGTGAACGATCTTGATTTAGATGTTGAAATTGTACCTTGTGAAATTATCAGAGAGAACTCTGGATTAGCCAGCAGCAGTAGAAATGCAAGATTGTCGGAGAAAGATAAACACACTTCAATAATTATTTCGAAATCTCTCATTATCGCGAAAGAATTATCTTGTTGTTTCTCGCCTTTTCAGGTGAAAGAACTTATTCGAGACTTATTTCAATTGTCCAAAATTGATTTAGAATATTTTGACATTGTAGATCCTTCGTCTTTGAAGTCTCTCACAGAATGGACGCCTGGAGCTCATGCATGTGTCGCAGCATTTTGTGATGAAGTCAGATTGATTGATAATATGCAATTGACGGAGAGTAGAATAAAATAATCAACTATATTTGCCCAAAGAATTTTTAGAAAATGTTAATACAAGTAGTAAAATCAAAAATACATCGCGTTTCTGTAACTCAAGCAGACTTAAATTATATCGGTAGTATTACGATCGATGAAGATTTAATGGATGCCTCAAACATGGTGGAAGGTGAACGTGTTCAGATTGTTAACATCAATAATGGTGAACGTTTTGAAACATATACGATCAAAGGGGAGCGAAATTCAGGAACAATTTGCTTGAATGGACCGGCTGCTCGACGTGTTGCAATGGGAGACAAAATCATCATCATTGGTTATGGTTTTATGGACATGGAAGAAGCAAGGAATTTTAAACCGTCTTTGGTTTTTCCAAATGAAGAAACAAATTTAATCGATTAATTGTTGAAAGATCAACTCATTAAAATAGCGAAAATTGTTATTCCAATTGGAATTGGAGTCTATCTGACATGGTATTTTTTCAGTGGACTGACAGAAGAACAAATCAGTCAAACTAAAAGTGCTTTTCTTGAAGCAAATTATTTTTGGGTTTTATTGGGATTGTTAACGGCTGTTTTAAGTCACATGAGTAGAGCTTACCGTTGGTTGTTTCTGTTGGAGCCATTGGGCTATAAGCCGTCATTTGCGAATTCATTTTATTCGGTCATGGCGGGGTATGTTATCAATTTTACCGTGCCTCGTTCAGGAGAAATTGCTCGAGCAGGGTTGATGACAAGTTATGAAAAAATTCCTTTTGAAAAAGGTTTTGCAACCATTGTGATTGAGAGAGTTATTGATGTAATTATGTTGGGAGTTGTGTTTTTTATAACTGGAATATTACAAGCAAACTCAGAAGAATTTAAACAAATTACGCAAACTGAATCCAATGGGATTTCATCTACCGTTATTTGGACGGTTTTAATCGTTGGATTTATTCTTGGGCTTATTCTTTTGGGTTTTTATTTTAAGAATGAAAAATTCAAAAAATTTGTTCAGTCTAAATTGAAAGGTTTTTACGAAGGCTTAAAGTCTGTTTGGACCATGAAAAAAAAGTGGGCATTTATCGGTCATACTATTTTTATTTGGTCGTGCTATGTCGGATCAATTTGGTTTTTTTCTCAAGCTTTCCCTGAAACAAGCGCAATGGTTGTTGGTTGTGTATTTGGTGCTTTTCTTGTTGGTGCAACTGCTGTAGCAATTCTCCCTGGAGGAATAGGAATCTATCCACTTTGGGTGACGCAAGTATTGTTGATTTACAACATTGACTTTGCTGCATTTGGAATTTTTCTATGGGTAGCACAAACGGTATTGATTGTTTTAATTGGGTTATTGTCCTTGTTTTTAATTCAACGACAAGATAAAATGATAGAAGAATGATGACACGTCTAGATTATATTACAGCAAAAATTATTGACACAGAAACTGCAAAGAAGAAAATTTCTACGTGGAGTTTGAAAGGTCAAAAAGTAGTTTTTACCAACGGTTGTTTTGATATTTTGCATAAAGGTCATGTCACTTATTTAGCACAAGCTGCTGAATTAGGCGATGTATTAATTGTTGCGCTAAATACGGACTCTTCTGTTCAACGCCAAGGTAAAGGAGAAGATAGACCCATCAATAAAAATGATGCACGCGCAATGGTTTTAGCATCTCTCGGATTTGTAGATGCTGTTGTGTTTTTTGATGCTGACACACCTCTTTCTGTCATCGAAGAATTAAATCCTGCCGTTTTGGTAAAAGGAGCTGATTATGACCCTGAGGAAACCAATGAAAATGCACCAACGTATATTGTTGGATCAGATGTCGTAAGAAAAAATGGAGGAGAAGTAAAAGCCATTCCACTAGTTGATGGTTTTTCAACGACAAGTATTATTGAAAAGCTGAAAAGCTAAAACTCCAATTTACTACTTACATTTCAACACTCCGATTTGAATCTAGTATTACAATATGTGCATCTGGATCAGTACGAGAGATGACTTCTTCAATTCGAAATAGTTTTTTAGCATCATTGGTTACAAGAATCATCTTTTCATTTGAATCGTGGTGAATCAGTTTAATACTTTTTTGAGGTAAATTATTTGGATTCATTATTTCCAATTGAATTTCCTGATTTCTTTTTGAAAAAATTAAAACAGTTCGAGTTTCTACGGCCTTATTCTGGTAGTATTCGATGGTTTTGCTGATGGAGATTATTGCAATAACACAGTATGCGGCCATTGTGTAATCATTGAATATCGTAACACCAATGATTACAATTACAGCATTTAATGTCAAGGTTAATTGACTAAAAGGAATGCGAATGTACTTTTGAAGGATTCTTACGATAATGTCATTCCCTCCTGTTGTTGCACCGCTAGTCATGACAATTGCTACTGCTATTCCAATCAGTATTCCACCAAATATTGTGGACACTAAAATATCATTTACCAAAGGTTTTCCTTCGGAGAAATATAGGATGAAATCTATGCCAAAAGATACAACAAGCATTGATATTGATGTTTTGATTCCTTCCTTTCTGCCAAGAACACGCATTCCGATAAGCAGAATTGGGATATTTAGAATCAGGGAAATTAGCCCTACCGATGAGTGGAATATTTCATTTAATGCAATACTTAAACCGAATATTCCACCGGGTACTATGTTGTGAGGTACAATAAAAAATGCGTAACCGATAGCTAAGACAAATGAGCCTGCAGTAAGCAAACTGTAACTTTTTAATTCTTCCAAAGAAAATTTTGGAATTGATCTATTTTGGATTTTATTTTTCATGAGCAAAAAAAATCCCTTTGATTCAACGTGTGTATCAAAGGGATAAATATTATAAATGTGATAATAATTATTCGAGAGATACTTTGAGGTAATGTTTTGACATAAAACAATACTTTATAATTCTATTATAGCTCATATACTGGGTTTCGGGTGTGTTAATTATCTGTTTCATCGTTAAATTTTAAGTAAAAAAAAAGACGTTCATCGATTAGAGAACGTCTGGAGTATTTTATTTATTGATACACTTTACGTTCCATGGAGGTTAAACCAAGGCTTCATAATTATACATGTATATTTAAATTGTCTATTCATTTCAGGTGCAAATGTATGAAGATTATTTAGAAAACGAATTATTTCTATATTTTTCTCTCCAAGATTTTCAACTTTCTTCTAATCGCCTAAGTATTTTGTACTTTTACTCGATGTCCTTGAATCCTGAGCAAATCATTTCACGAAAAATTATCCATGTGGATATGGATGCGTTTTATGCGTCTGTTGAACAGATGGATAATCCGGAATTGAGAGGGAAGCCTGTAGCTGTTGGAGGAAGTAAAGAAAGAGGTGTTGTTGCTGCTGCTAGTTATGAGGCCAGAGAGTTTGGTGTTCGTTCTGCAATGCCAAGTGTTGTCGCTGCTAGAAGGTGTCCTGAATTGATTTTTGTGAAAGGAAATTTTGAGCGATACAAAGAAATATCACAACAGATTCGAGCAATTTTTTACGATTATACAGATCTTGTAGAACCGCTGTCATTGGATGAGGCGTATTTAGATGTGACAGAGAATAAGAAAAATAATCCGTCCGCGAGTTTAATTGCCAAAGAAATCAGAAAACGCATAAAAGATGAGGTAGGTTTAAATGCTTCTGCTGGAATATCGATCAATAAATTTACAGCTAAAATTGCTTCGGACATTAATAAGCCAAACGGACAGAAAACAATTCCTCCCGATGAGGTGATTCCTTTTCTTGAAAAGTTGGCGATTGAGAAATTCTATGGAGTTGGAAAGGTTACGGCAGAAAAAATGAAAATGCATGGAATCTTTACGGGAAAGCAGTTGAAACAATTTTCCTTAGAATACTTGAAACAATATTTTGGAAAAGCTGGGGCTCATTTTTACACAATCGTTCGGGGTGTTCAAAACAGTGAGGTTCGACCTGATCGGGTTCGGAAATCAGTTGGGGCGGAGAGAACTTTTTCGAAAGACTTGAGTACAGAGGAGTTTATGTTGGAGCAGTTGAGTAATATTTCTGAAGAATTAGAACGTCGTCTTTTAAAAAATAAATTAAAGGGTAGAACTGTAACGGTTAAGTTGAAATTCAATGATTTTACACAGCAAACGAGAAGTAAAACGATTGAAAATTTCATTCAAAAAAAGGATGATTTTTTTCCAATTGTGAAAGATTTATTGTTGCAAGAAAAACCGGGTAAAAGTGTTCGGTTACTCGGGGTTTCAATGACTAATCTTGATGTGAATGAGCAAAAGAAAAGTGTTTCAGTGCAATTGAAATTTGAGTTTTAATCGTACAACTTTTATTACACAGAGAAGGAGAGGTTGTTCGGAGATTACAGAGATTTTAAAATCTAGTTTCCCCTAGATTAAAATGCTAATGCAAGTTTTTTTAGTAAAAAGTTTCCCTCAGATTTTAAAGTCTGAGGGAAAAGCTAAAAATTTGTAATATGAAACACA
>Ga0256845_1001939_pt1 | contig 15744 bp, 14 predicted proteins | sample RiftiametaG_FD_189101 | JGI IMG/M metagenome (GOLD analysis project Ga0256845, IMG submission 189101) | Tube worm associated microbial communities from hydrothermal vent at the East Pacific Rise, Pacific Ocean - Riftia | ecosystem: Host-associated > Annelida > Integument > Unclassified ...
TTGGCGCAGGGTTTGATCCTGTTGAAACGCCCCTTCGGCGAAATGTTCGGCGGCGTGATCGACCGCGTCGATATAGTTGTCGCAGTAGTGAAAGAAATCGCGCACCTCTTCCCACGGGCTGGCCTGCACGCGGGCATCTTCGCGGCCCAAGGCCTCGTCCAGTGATGCCAGCCGTTCGTGGGTTTGGCGGTAGGCGCGGTGCAGCTCCAGAAAGGCGCGGGCAAGGGCAGGGGCGTTTGATGCCGTCAGGCGCAGGTCGGCCAATGGCGGGGTGCTGTCGGCGAATACCGGATCGGCCAGTGCCTCGCGCATATCCGTCACCATGCGTTCGCTGTCGCCGATCGACAGTTCGGTCACGTCAAAGCCGAATTCCTGTGCCAGTGCCAAAACCACGCCGGTGCTGACCGGACGGTTGTTGTTCTCCATCTGGTTCAGATAGGGCAGGGACACGCCCAGCTTTTCGGCGAATGCCTTTTGGGTCAGGCCAAGGCCGGTGCGCACTTCGCGCAGTTTGACACCGGCGTATAGTTTCTGGGTGGCCATTGGCGCGTCCTTTGCAGCTTTGCGGTTTTGGGTAGTAAACTTTGCAAAGCGGTGCAATGCAATAGCTACATCGACAACTGCCGTTCGCGGCGCATCACATAAAGGATCGCAAGGATGGCCAGAACTGAACTGGCAACCATGATCCACAGCAATGGATAGACGCCGGTATCCACCGACAACTGGCTACCGGAAAAGGCCGATAAGGCCGCGCCGCCGCCAATCAAAATCGCCCCGCCAAGGCCCGAAGCCGAGCCGGCCAGATCAGGGCGTACCGACAACATGCCGGCACTGGCATTGGGCAGCGTCATTCCGTTGCCAAGGCCTACCGTCGACATGAACGCGAAAAAGGTGAAGGCATTGCCAACGCCCAGAAAGAAAAGCGCCATCGAGATCGAAATCCCCACCGCCGCGATGATGCAACCAAACAGGATCATCCGGTTGATACCGATGCGGGTGGAAAAACGGCCCGACAGGAAGTTGCCCATCATATAGCCAAAGGACACCGCGCCAAAGGACAGTCCCAGCCAGATCGCGTTCATATGGAAGATTTCCTTGCCCACAAAAGGCGCGCCGCCCAGATAGGCGAAAAACGCGCCCGAGGCAAAAGTGGCGGACAGGCAATAGCCCCAGAACCGGCGTGACATCAGCAATTCAGGATACTGGCGGAATTGTTCGGCGAAGCTGCGGTTGGTGGTGGTCGAGGTTTCGCCAAGGTCAAACCATGACAGCACGAACAGCGCCGCGCCCAGTACAAACAGCAGCCAGAATACGGAATGCCAGCCAAAATAGCTGTCCAGCACCCCGCCCAGCAGCGGCCCCAGCATTGGCGCCAGCGACATGCCCATGGTGACATATCCAATCATCGAGGCGGCCTGTGCATCGGGCACCATATCGCGCACCACGGCGCGGGAAATGGCCATGCCGGTGGCAATCACCGCTTGCGCCATGCGAAACATCAGGAATAGTTCGGCGGTTGGCGCCCAGATACAGCCTAGCGTGGCCAGCAGGAACAACGCGCCACCGGCAAGGATCAGCGGGCGGCGGCCAAAACGGTCGGACAAAGGGCCGATCATCAATTGCAAAATGGCGCTGACCCCAAGGTAGAGCGCGACCGAAAGCTGCATCAGCCGGTAATCCACCGCGAAATAATCCGCCATCGCGGGCAGCGAAGGCAGAAACATGTTCATTGACAATGCGGGCAGGGATGCCAGCAAGATCAGGGTCGAGATATGAGGGGGCGTGGTGCGATCCAGATAGCGCACCGCTGTGTTTCGCGTCATGCGTGTTGGAGTAGCGGCTTTGGTTGACAATGTCCACTATCGGCGCAGCAGGGCGTGGCCTGCGCAAATGCACATTGCATCTGGTCAGGGTTTGGCGATGTTTGAATAGTGCAGCCCGAATGGGGTTTGTTCGCCCGACAGGATTAACCGATCACCCACTCTCAGGGTCTTCCATATATCGCTGGGGATGGCACAGATTGTGGTCACGGCGCCGCCGCCGACTGCGGGGGTAACGGTTGCAGTTCTGTTGCAGCCACGCCCTCGAATTTCCTTGCCGGTTTGTTGAACGATGACATTCTGGCTGGCCTCTGGTCCGGTGGTCACAAAGGACAGAAGATCGGGCAAGCCTTTGGTCAAAAGCGGATGGGACAAGATGGCGGCAACGATGGCCATCAGTACAAAGACAACCAGCTTTTGCACGATTGACGATCGTAAAATCCCTTTACCCGGTGCGCGTTTTCCCAGAAGGGCCAGAACCGCAAACAGGCCGATGGGGATTGCCAGCCACAGGGTCGGGTTTTGTTTGACCCATTGGTAATGCGCTTGGGACGGTAAAAAGCGCGCTTCGCGTGCGCCATAAACGCCGCCGAACAGATAGATAAGAAAGAACAGGCCCAGCAGGAAATTTGCAAGGCGCGACATGGCGGTTTTCTGGAAAGGAACGCCACCGACAACAGGGGCGGATTTCTTATTCAGGGTGTAGCGCTTGACCGAAGGGTCCTTGTTCGCTTCGGCTTCGGCTTTGCGCAGGTCGCGAAAGGCAAACCCGGGGAAAATGAAGGTCAGGACGAACAAAACGGCAAGCGCAATGCCGGCAGGCTGAATCAGCGTTGTCGGGAATACGCCGTATACCTTGGGTGGGCCCGAAAGCATAATAGCAGTACCGGCAAGTGCAATTCCGCCGGCAATGGCCAGACACAACAGAAAGAAGAAAAACCGCCCCATGGGCCGGTAACTGCGAACCAACAGGTTCATACGCATGGTTGGCGCGGCGAAAATGACGGCCATCAGAAATGTGGCAATCGCGGTTCCCAGCGGCAGCAATGCGGAATTTGGCATCTGGTTCTGGATATGGATGGCCACGGCGCTGACGGACTGGAAGGAAATAGCGGCAAGGATCGCGGCAACAATGAGCGATGTGACGGTGGTTATGGCGCGAAACAACAAGTCTTTGGTCCTTGGGTTTTGTTTGAAAAAAGTTTTCAACTATTGGGATATAGATAGGGCAGATGGCGGGGCGCAGGTCAACAAAAACGAACCGGAATTCGCAGATTTGCAGTTCGCGGGCGGCGCGCCAACAAAGATTTGCAAATTTGCTGGAATTTGCTTTGTCCCGCTGCGTTGCGGGTATAGTCTGCCCTCAAAGCCAAAACCGGAGGTGTGCCCGTGAAAGATATTCTGCAACAGCTGGAATCCCGTCGTGACGAGGCCCGTTTGGGCGGAGGAGAGCGGCGGATCAATGTACAGCATTCCAAAGGCAAGCTGACCGCGCGCGAACGGATTGACCTGCTGCTGGACGAAGAGTCGTTCGAGGAATTCGATATGTTCGTTTCCCATCGCTGCACCGATTTCGGCATGGAGAAACAAAAACACGCAGGCGACGGGGTGATCACCGGATGGGGCACGATCAACGGGCGGATGGTCTATGTCTATAGTCAGGATTTCACCGTGTTCGGCGGGTCCCTGTCGGAAACCCACGCCCAAAAGATTTGCAAGATCATGGATATGGCCGTGCAAAACGGTGCACCGGTGATCGGGCTGAACGATTCCGGCGGGGCGCGGATTCAGGAAGGTGTCGCATCGCTGGCCGGTTACGCCGAGGTGTTCCAACGCAATATCATGGCCTCGGGCGTGGTGCCGCAGATCAGCGTGATCATGGGGCCGTGCGCGGGCGGGGCGGTGTACAGCCCGGCGATGACCGACTTTATTTTCATGGTCAAGGACAGCTCTTACATGTTTGTCACCGGCCCCGATGTGGTGAAAACCGTGACAAACGAGGTGGTCACAGCCGAAGAACTGGGCGGCGCGATCACTCACACCAAAAAATCATCTGTGGCTGATGGCGCGTTTGAAAACGATGTCGAAGCGATGTCCGAAGTCCGCCGTCTGGTGGATTTTCTGCCGCTGCACAATCAATCTGCTGTTCCGGTGCGCCCGTTCTTTGATGATCCGGACCGGATTGATGCAAGCCTTGATACACTGGTGCCGGAAAACCCGAATGCGCCCTATGATATGAAAGAACTGATCGTAAAGCTGGCCGACGAGGGCGACTTTTACGAAATTCAGGAAGAATTTGCCAAAAACATCCTGACGGGATTTATCCGTCTGGAAGGCTCGACTGTCGGTGTGGTGGCCAACCAGCCGATGGTTCTGGCGGGCTGCCTTGACATTGATAGCTCTCGTAAGGCGGCCCGCTTTGTTCGTTTCTGCGACGCGTTTGAAATCCCGATCCTGACGCTGGTCGATGTGCCCGGGTTTTTGCCCGGAACATCGCAGGAATACGGCGGGGTGATCAAACACGGCGCGAAACTGTTGTTTGCTTACGGCGAGGCCACGGTGCCCAAGGTGACGCTGATCACCCGCAAGGCTTATGGCGGCGCTTATGACGTGATGTCGTCCAAGCACCTGCGCGGTGATTTCAATTACGCATGGCCAACGGCGGAGATCGCGGTGATGGGGGCCAAGGGCGCCACCGAAATCATCCACCGCGCCGATCTGGGGGATGCCGAAAAGATCGCCCAGCATGCGGCAGATTACGAGGATCGCTTTGCCAACCCGTTTGTTGCGGCTGAACGCGGATTCATCGACGAGGTGATTATGCCCGCATCTTCGCGCAAACGGATCAGTCGGGCGTTTGCATCCCTGCGGGGTAAGAAGCTGCAAAACCCGTGGAAAAAACACGGCAATATTCCATTGTAAACAATAAGGTGTGGGTACATGAGTTTGGAAATTGACATTGCTGCCGAAGTCGAAAGCGACGCCATTCGCGCGCTTGATATGTCGATGTTCGATCAACAGGATCTGGTGAACCTGATCTTGCAGCGTTCGGAGGTTCTGTATGATCTGCCACGCTCCGGGCGGGTTATCCGCGAATGGAACGCGGGCAATATGGACCTGATTGTCGAGCAGGTTGATCGGCTGGGTTCGGAAATTGCCTACCGCACGGCTGCCGTGATCCATGCCGAATATCGCGCCATGGCGCCGTTATTGAAAAAACTGGCCCCCGAACGGGTGGCCGATATCGGATGCGGCTACGCGTTTTTCGATCTGTTTCTGGCCCGCGATCTGGGGACCAAACTGTTGCTGATTGATCTGGAAAGCAACGATAGACGCCATTTCGGGTTCAAGAAAGAAGGCGCGGCCTATTCATCGCTTGCGCGAGCAAAAGAGATGCTGGTGGCCAATCAGGTCGCCGCAGGGGATGTTCGCACCCTTAATCCCGAAAAAGAGGACCCTGCCAAGGCTGGCAAAGTCGATCTGGCGACCAGTTTTTTGTCTTGCGGGTTCCATTATCCGGTTTCCCTGTATCAGGATTTTTTTACAACGGCTGTTAACGTGGGTGGTGGCGCAATCATCGACCTGCGCGAGGCAACGGCCGAACAACAGTTGAAGCATCTGCAAGCCTATGGGCTGACGCTGACCGAAACGCTGGATTCGCCCCCCAAGGTTAACCGCGCATTGCTGACAAAAGGCACAGCATAATGGCGGGGCTGCGCATATCCTTGTTATGTGCAATTCTGGTTGCGCCATCCGTGCAGGCGCAAGCCCTGATTAAGGTACCATCGGGCCAGCCTGTTACCTTTCAGGATGTAATCTGGGAAGTCGAGGGCGATAAGAACATCTACCGTTTTCGCTATATCGCCCCAAAGATTGCACGCGATGGTGGTGATATCGGATTTGATCAGGCCGAAATTGATCTGCGCTATCTGTGCGAGCATTCGGCATTGGCGGTATTAACCGAACAAAATCGGGATGTTGACCGCATTATTGTCTCTCTTTCGGACCGCGCTGTCGAGTTTGGCAAAACGGACCCTAAGGCAACCCAGTTTTTTGATTCTTATACGCCTGATGGGGCCGCCTGCATATGGGAGGGATTCTGATGGACCTACTATATGTAGCGGAAAATGGGGCTAAAACAGAAGAAAATGATGCATTCGAGTCACAAAACCGCCGATCTGTAATGCAAAGGTGTTTTTCCTGTAATTTATCCGCTATCGTCGCCGCAGGTTACACCCAAGTAACCCGTAACTCGACTATGGTGTTCGCGCGGCTTATCGGCCGCGTTGCTGCCAATTTACATAATAGGAGACAAACATGTCGAACGGTTTCAAAGCAGTACTGGCCCTGGCCCTTTTCTCGACTATCGCTGCTTGCGCACAGCAAGAAGAAGTATTCGTTGAAGAGCCTGTGGTTGTTGAACAGCCCACTACAAAGTACTAATTCAGTACCGGAGCGGGCCTTCAAGCCCGCTCCATACTACACCGAAGTTTCGCGTAACCCTTTGATTTCAGGAGGGGAATTATGCTGAAGCATCGCGGCTTCCCCGGCCGTTTACCGGGAACAGATTTTCAATTTACCATTCGTAGGCCGAACAAAAAGGGTGCAACACCTTTGGTTGCGCGTGAACGGTTTGCCGATAGGCGCCCAGCCGATCGCAAGGCCGACACAGCCTTTATGATGTCGCTGTGGTTTCAGTTCGGGGACCAGCCATTCGAGCGCGGCAATCTGGACGCGGGCCGTTTGTCGTGGATGTTTGGCCGCGAAGTGATTCCCGCCGAGGATCCGTTTGATCCCGAAAGCTATGAGGCCTTGCTGAAAATTGATGAACGCCGCGCACGCGCCGCGTTCCCGGATTCGTTTGATCCTGCGGATATTGGGGGGAAATAGGCGTGATACCGCTTGCGACCCTCCGGATTTGGCAGAAAACGGCCCAAAATACACCTTTTACGGGTGGGGACTATGCTGTGCGCAGCGATTCGTTCAGTGTTAATACCAAGGCAGGCGCCTCCAGCAAGATGTCTGTCTGTACTAGTCAAAACCGTTACCCTTCCCCTTCTGAACGGTCCGGTCCCATTGGGCCCGGACCGTTTTTTTTATCTGTGCCCGCCTTGCGGCAGAGTTGGCGGATTTACGGTGTGACTGGGCAAAGAACAGCCGAAATATCCAGTTTGCAAACAGGGGATTCTCAAGCGAATCACAACGTGATAGAATCGCAGCCAATAAGAAAAATTGTTGGAGGCAGAAAACAATGCAGATCAAACACCTTGCCCTTGTGGCAATCCTTGTTACCCCGCTTGCCGGGTGTCTGGACAATGACGTCGAACGCGCAGCCGCTGGTGCTGTTGCCGGTGCTGTCGTTGCCGATGTTACAAACGGTAGTGTTCTTACGGGGGCGGTCATCGGTGCAGGCGCTGGTGCGCTTTGTGATGACGTGGGGGTGTGCCGCTAGCACACAATTGAATTACCGGGCCCTGGGCTCGACGCTAACCACTCATGAAACAACCACTGTGAGGGCAACCTTGCAGTGGTTTTTCGTGAGGTCAGGTGAAATGCAAAAGGCGGACCGTGCACCTTGGCCCGCCTTTTACCCGGCAGGTTCAGAAGTTGAACTGTACCGATGTTTGCAGCCGCGTGGCGTCATCCGACGCTCCACTTACAATTTCACGGCGTCCATAAGCCAGTTCGGCTCCGACGGTCATACGTTCGGTCGGTTTGTAGAACAGGCTAAGGTGTACTGTGGAAATATTGTCGGTATCGGTCGCGGCAAAGGTGTCGTTGACCTCGAAATATCCCAACGTCAGCCCACCGGTCAGTTTGGGGCTAAGAACTTGCGATATCCCGAAGGTTGCGCCGCCTGCTTCGATGGTTTGCAGGTTACCGGCCGCATCGATAAACGCATCCTGCGCAAAGCCGTTGATCAGATAGCGCCCGATCCCGTCCCCATAGGTCAGCGAGCCGTAAAGCGTGCCGCCTTGCCACAGGGATGCATTGCCGGACAGGTTTACGCCCCAGCCCGTCGCCGTGTCATTCGACGTGGGCGAGTCGAACTTGCGCAAGACACCGGCCAGTTTTACCAGCGCTTTGTCGCCTTTCCAGGTGGCGGCCAAGGTAATATCGGGTGCTTGGTCGATCCCGGCGCGAATGCCCGCGTTGATGCTTTCGGCAATCGGTCCGGCCGCATCGCGCCCGCTGAATTCGGAATTTTCCAGCGAGGCAGAAATGCTTACGCTATCGGAAACCGGAAACGTATAGCGGATCTGCGCCTGACGGATAAACGGAATCCCCGCAGGGCCGTTGAAGTCAACGGTGGTGGGGTAGCTTTCGATCGGCATAAAGTTCGACCACGTTTGCCCAACCGTCCAGCCATTCCATGTGCCGTAAGCATGGCGCAGGCGCGGGCTGTTGGAATTCGAGAACACTTCGTTGCCATTGCTGCCGAAGAAATCGAATTCAAGATGGGTTTTCAGCGGACCACTGTTGGTTTGCGTTGTGGTTTTGATGAACAACCGCGATTGACGCGCGTGGGCGCGAAAGCGTTCGTTATCGCCAACGTCGCTGATTGTGATGCCATCGACATTAAAGGCATCGCCAAGGGCTTCGTCGAAATCAAAGATAAAGTCGGTTTTGATATAACCGCCGATTTCGACAACCGTGCCACTGGGGAACTTCAGTCGCCCTTCGCTTTCCAGCCCGTCAACCCGCGCTTCCAACGCCCTGATTTGCTGTTTCAGTTCGGCTGGGGTTTCGGCCAACGCCGGACCTGCCGCAGCCGCCGCAAGCAGCGCGGCCACGACTGGCGGGCTGTATCTGTGAAGCGGGAAAATCTTCATCGTCTTCCTCCTGTATTCAGGGCACCGGAATTGGCGCACCCATGCGGAGAGTTTGGCAGAGATATTCGATCACCGGTTGTCACGAAGGGAGCCGGAATTCGCACGAATTCCGGATTGGATTTTCACGAAAAATCCGCGTTTCGTGTGTGGAACGTGATTGGTAAAAATGCGATTTGGCGCGCGCGAGGGGCGTGCGTTGGATCAAGAACAACGGGTGCCGGTCTGGCACGAATTGAATTGGGGAAGGCCTGTTAGATGTTCAAAAAGATACTGATAGCAAACCGTGGTGAAATCGCCTGTCGGGTGATTAAATCGGCGCAGAAGATGGGGATCAAAACGGTCGCCATCTATTCCGAGGCCGACAAACACGCGCTGCATGTGAAAATGGCGGACGAAGCGGTGCTGATCGGTCCGCCGCCGGCCAATGAATCCTATATCGTGATTGACAAGGTGATGGATGCCATCCGCCAGACCGGCGCCGAGGCGGTGCATCCCGGGTACGGTTTCCTTAGTGAAAACAAGCTGTTCGCCGAAGCCTTGGCGCGTGAAGGCGTGGCATTTATTGGCCCCCCCGTTGGCGCAATTGAAAGCATGGGCGACAAGATCACCAGCAAGAAAATCGCCCAAGAGGCAGGTGTGGCCACCGTTCCCGGCCACATGGGTTTGATCGCTGATGCAGACGAGGCGGTCAAGATCAGCCGCGAGATTGGCTATCCGGTGATGCTCAAGGCGAGCGCCGGTGGTGGCGGCAAGGGGATGCGGATTGCCTGGAATGACGAGGAGGCCCGCGAGGGGTTCCAAAGCTCCAAGAACGAGGCCGCCAGCAGTTTTGGTGATGACCGCATTTTCATTGAGAAATTTATCACACAACCGCGACACATCGAGATTCAGGTGCTGGCCGATGCTCACGGAAACGCGATCTATCTGGGCGAACGTGAATGCTCGATCCAGCGGCGCAATCAAAAAGTGATCGAAGAAGCGCCCAGCCCGTTTCTGGACGAAAAGACCCGTAAAAAGATGGGCAATCAGGCCGTCGCGCTGGCGCAGGCCGTTGGGTACACCAGTGCTGGCACGGTCGAGTTTATCGTTGATGGCAAGCGCAACTTCTATTTCCTTGAAATGAACACCCGCCTTCAGGTGGAACACCCCGTAACCGAACTGATCACCGGCGTTGATCTGGTGGAACAGATGATCCGCGTGGCCAATGGCGAAGAATTGGCGCTGCGTCAAAAGGATGTGAAGCTGAATGGCTGGGCGATGGAAAGCCGCCTTTATGCGGAAGATCCCTATCGCAACTTTTTGCCGTCGATCGGTCGCCTAAGCCGTTATCGCCCACCGCAAGAGGTGGCCGATGCTACCCACGTGGTGCGCAACGATACCGGCGTTTACGAGGGTGGCGAGATTTCGATGTATTATGACCCGATGATCGCCAAGCTGTGTACGTGGGGACCGGACCGCGCCGCTGCGATCGAGGAAATGCGCGTGGCGCTAGACAGTTTCGAGGTTGAGGGCATTGGTCACAACCTGCCGTTCCTGTCTGCCGTGATGGACCATGAAAAATTCACCTCGGGCAACATGACCACCGCCTTTATCGAGGAAGAGTTCCCCGATGGTTTTGACGGGGTCGATTTGCCTGACGACATGTTGCGCCGCGTTGCAGCCAGTGCCGCCGCGATGTACCGCGTTGCCGAAATTCGGCGCACGCGGGTGTCGGGCCGGATGGACAACCACGAACGCAAGGTCGGCACAGATTGGGTGGTATCCTTGCAGGGGCGGGAATTCCCCGTGGTGATCGCCGCAGATCCGATGGGGGCGACGGTGACCTTCAAGAACGGCCAAAGCCACCGCGTTTCATCCGACTGGGTGCCGGGCCAGAGCCTTGCCAAGCTGGACGTTGATGGCACGCTATTGGTGGTCAAGGTTGGCAAAATCCCCGGCGGGTTCCGGATGCGTTTGCGCGGGGCCGATATGAAGGTGTTCGTGCGCACCCCGCGTCAGGCCGAACTGGCCCGCCTGATGCCGGAAAAAATGCCGCCGGATACCTCGAAATTACTGCTGTGCCCGATGCCCGGTTTGATCGTTTCGGTTGCGGTCGAGGTTGGCGACGAGGTGCAGGAAGGCCAGGCGCTGTGCACTATTGAAGCGATGAAAATGGAAAATATCCTGCGCGCAGAAAAGAAAACCGTGGTGACCAAAATCAACGCTGCTGCGGGCGACAGTCTGGCGGTGGATGATGTGATCATGGAGTTTGAATGAGGTATGTGCCTGAAATACGGGCGGCGGGAAAAATCTGCGCCGTTAATCGTCTGATCATGTTGAGGGGGTACTGATGGACCTTAGACAACATATTCAGGCGGTTTTTACCGCAGTTTCAGGCGGAGTATCGCAGCTTATGGATGTTATCCTGCATATCGGTGCACATCGCACCGGCACCACCACATTCCAGACCTATCTGGACGAAAACCGTGATCATCTGAATGAAATCGGCACCGAATTCTGGGGGCCGAACAGGACGCGTTCGGGCCTGTTTTCGGGGCTGGTGAAACGGCCAAAAAATATGACCCATGACGCGGTTTTGCGCGGGCGGCGCTCAAACGGGCTGATCAAGATGGAGCTGGACCGGCTGGCGCAGGTAGATGTTAAATCTCTGGTGGTCAGCGAAGAAAACATGATCGGGGCGATGTGGGACAACCTGTCGGCGGCGCGGCTGTATCCGGATGCGCGTGCGCGGCTGGAGCGGTTTGCGCCGGGGTTCGGATTTCACTGTAAACGTGTGGCGCTGTCGGTCCGCTCATATGATAAATACTGGGCTTCGGTTCTGGCGTTTATGGTGCAGCGCGGCTGGAAGGCGCCGGATGACGGATTTTTGGACCTGCTGGTCACCCAGTCGCGCCGCTGGCGGGATGTGATCCGGGATGCGGCGGCGGTGTTTCCGGCGGCTGAACTGGTGGTCTGGCCTTTCGAGGGGTTCGTAGGCCAGTCTGATCAGCAATTGGCGATGATCAACAACGGACGTATACCCGCAATGATGCGCGGGCGACGGGATTGGCACAATGCTTCGCCAAGCTGTGCCAAAATTCGCAAGGTGTTTCTGGATCGTGGTAATCACGCGGCGGCGGATCAATTGCCGGATGATTATTCGCGCTGGCAGCCGTTTGGCGCGGATCATATCGCGGCGTTTCAGGGCCAGTATGACGAAGATATCGCCTGGCTGCGCGGGGGTGCGGACGGGTTGGCGACCTATATAGAGAATTCAGACAGCGGACCAGCAGGGACACATCTGCGGCCGGTGGAAGTGGAAAGAGGACATTCCAATGACCAACAAGAAAGAAGCATGGGCTAAGCGCGCAGAAAAAGAGCTGCGCGGGCGGCCGCTGGACGATCTGACGTGGCACACGCCCGAAGGCATTGACGTGGAGCCGGTCTATACCGAGGCCGACGCGGCGGGTTTGGACCATATGGGCAGCATGCCCGGCGAGGTGCCCTTCACCCGTGGACCGCGTTCCACCATGTATACGGGGCGCCCGTGGACGATCCGCCAATACGCCGGTTTTTCCACCGCCGAGGAAAGCAATGCGTTCTACCGCAAGGCGCTTAATGCGGGGCAGCAAGGGGTTTCGGTTGCCTTTGATCTGGCCACACACCGCGGGTATGATTCCGATCATCCGCGTGTGGTGGGTGATGTGGGCAAGGCCGGTGTGGCGATTGACAGTGTCGAGGATATGAAAATCCTGTTCGACGGCATCCCGCTGGATAAGGTTTCGGTTTCAATGACCATGAACGGCGCGGTGATCCCCGTGCTGGCGTCATTCATCGTGGCGGGCGAAGAACAGGGCGTGGACCGCGCGGCCCTGTCGGGCACGATCCAGAACGATGTTCTAAAAGAATTCATGGTGCGCAACACCTATATCTATCCGCCCGAACCCAGCATGAGGATCGTCAGCGACATCATTGAATTTACATCGAAAAACATGCCGCGTTTCAATTCGATCTCGATCTCGGGCTATCACATGCAAGAGGCGGGCGCGAACCTTGTGCAAGAACTGGCCTTCACGCTGGCCGACGGGCGCGAATATGTCCGCGCGGCGCTGGATCGTGGCATGGATGTGGATGCCTTTGCGGGGCGGCTAAGTTTCTTCTTTGCCATCGGCATGAACTTTTTTATGGAAGCCGCCAAGCTGCGCGCCGCGCGGTTCCTGTGGCACAAGATCATGTCCGAATTCAATCCGAAGAGCGAAAAATCCCTGATGCTGCGCACCCATTGCCAGACCTCCGGCGTGTCCCTTCAGGAACAGGATCCCTACAACAACATCGTGCGCACAGCATACGAGGCGATGAGCGCGGTGCTGGGCGGCACACAATCTCTGCACACGAACTCTTTTGACGAAGCCATTGCTTTGCCAACGGATTTTTCGTCCCGCATTGCGCGCAACACCCAGTTGATCCTGCAAAATGAAACCGGTGTGACCAAGGTGGTCGACCCATTGGCGGGGTCATATTACGTTGAAAAATTGACCGCTGATCTGGCGGATGAAGCGTGGAAAATCATCGAAGAGGTCGACGCGATGGGGGGCATGACCAAGGCGGTGGCCTCCGGTATGCCCAAGTTGCGGATCGAGGAAGCGGCCGCGCGACGGCAAGCGGCGGTGGATCGCGGCGACGAGGTGATTGTCGGCGTGAACAAGTTCCGTCTGGACAAGGAAGATCCGATCGACATTCTGGATGTCGATAATGTGGCGGTGCGTGAAAACCAGGTGGAACGCCTGAAAGAAATCCGCAGCACCCGCGATCAGGCGGCCTGTGATGCCGCGCTTTTGGCGCTGGAGCAGGCAGCGGCATCGGGGCAGGGCAACCTGCTGGAAATCGCGATTGACGCGGCGCGGGCGCGGGCAACAGTGGGGGAAATCAGCATGGCGATGGAAAAAACATTCGGACGGCACCGCGCCGAGGTCAAAACCCTCGCGGGTGTCTATGGCGCGGCTTACGAGGGCGACGAAGGCTTTGCCGCGATCCAGAAATCAGTCGAGGAATTTGCCAAGGACGAGGGTCGCCGCCCGCGTATGCTGGTGGTCAAGATGGGGCAGGACGGGCACGACCGCGGGGCTAAAGTGATTGCCACGGCCTTTGCCGATATCGGCTTTGACGTGGACGTTGGCCCTCTGTTCCAGACCCCGGAAGAGGCGGCGCAGGATGCGGTCGACAATGACGTGCATGTGGTCGGGATTTCGTCGCAGGCGGCAGGGCATAAAACGCTGGCCCCCAAGTTGGTGCAGGCGCTGAAGGATGCGGGTGCCGACGACATTATCGTGATCTGCGGCGGGGTTATTCCGCAGCAGGATTACCAGTTCCTGTATGATGCGGGCGTCAAGGCGATCTTTGGCCCCGGGACAAACATCCCCGAGGCCGCGCAGGATATCTTGCAGATTTTGCGTGAAGCCAGAAAATAGGGTGATGCACCCAGAGGCCGGATAAAAAGGGGCGGGAATGCTGAAACTGGACCATATCGCGGTGGCGGCGGCCACTCTGGACGAGGGCGTGGCGATTGTCGAAGAAACCTTGGGCGTGTCCCTGTCGGGCGGCGGAGAGCATCCGCTGATGGGTACGCATAACCGGCTTTTGGGACTAGGGGATGTGTATCTGGAAGTGATCTCGATCAATCCTGATGCCCCAGCGCCGGATCATCCGCGCTGGTTTGATCTGGACCATTTTGCGGGCGCACCGCGTCTGACCAACTGGATTTGTCGCAGTGATGATCTGGACGCCGCAATCGCCGCCAGCCCAGACGGGGTGGGCGTGCCAGTTGCCCTGTCACGTGGCGATCTGTGCTGGCGGATGGCGGTGCCAGAGGATGGGCGCCTGCCGTTTGACAGCGCCTATCCAGCGTTGATCCAATGGCAAGGGGTGTTGCACCCGGCGGATTTGCTAGCCGATGCGGGGTGCCGGTTGCGCAGACTTGAGGTGGCGCACCCACAGGCCGAGGCCTTGCAGCAGGCCTTGGGCGGGTTTGTCGATCCAAGAGTCGCCGTAGTGCAGGGGGATCATGTGGCATACCGGGCTGAAATCGAAACGCCGCACGGGGTGCGGGTTTTGCAATGACGATCCGCGCGGCAATCCCCAAAGATGCGGCCATGATTGCCAATATCTGGAACGGGGTTATCCGCGATCCTGTGATCACCTTTACCACCGAGGAAAAGACCGACCAATCCATTCTGCAACTGCTGGCGTCCCAACCTGTGTTGGTGGCGGACGTGGGCAACCAAGTGTCGGGTTTTGCCACCTATGGCGCGTTTAGGGGTGGCCCTGGATATCGCCATACCGGCGAGGTTACGATCCATCTGGCCCCGCAGGCACGTGGGCGCGGGGTTGGGCGCAACCTGATGCAAACCCTGCTGGATCAGGCGCGCGAGTGTGAAATTCATGTGATGGTGGCGGGGGTGAGTGCCGAAAACCCCGCCGCCATCCGCTTCCATCAGGCGCTTGGATTTGCCGAAGTGGCGCGGATGCCCGAGGTGGGGCGCAAGGCAGGGCGTTGGTTAGACCTGATATTACTGCAAAAACTATTGAATACATGACCTGACAGTCCCGAAAATACCCGCTATCCTGATAATATGTCATTATGGACCCGCATAGCCGATGCCCTGTCCGCCCTCGCCGCTGGTGAAGGGCTGTCCGAGGTATTCGACCGCCTGCGCACCCCGCCCGAGCAAACGGTGGGTTTTACCATTGCGGTGATCGCGCTGGGCGCCAAGATGGCCAAGGCCGACGGGCAGGTGACGCGTGACGAGGTTACGGCCTTTCGCGAAGTATTCACAATTCCGCCGCAGGAAGAGGCCAATGCAGCGCGGATTTTCAACATGGCACGGCAGGATGTGGCGGGATTCGAGGAGTACGCCCGCCGGATCAAGCGCATGTTCGGGGATCGCTGCGAGCCGTTGCAGGACCTGATGGAGGGGCTGTTTTTCATTGCGCTGGCAGATGGCGAATACCACCCGAAAGAAGATGACTTTCTGGACCGCGTGCGCCGGATTTTCGGTATCAATGAACGCGAATTTCGCACCATGCGGGCGATGTTCGTGGCCGACGCCTTGCCT
>Ga0256845_1001940_pt1 | contig 15739 bp, 11 predicted proteins | sample RiftiametaG_FD_189101 | JGI IMG/M metagenome (GOLD analysis project Ga0256845, IMG submission 189101) | Tube worm associated microbial communities from hydrothermal vent at the East Pacific Rise, Pacific Ocean - Riftia | ecosystem: Host-associated > Annelida > Integument > Unclassified ...
TCCAAGAGGAGTTCTTGCGGGTCCTTCTGCTCAGCCCCGAGGGCAGCGTCTCGCTGTTGGCGGCCAACCTGGTCTACCCCTTCGGGATCACCGTCGACCTCGACGGCACCGTCTACATCGCCGACAAAGTCCGGGTCGTACGCATCGACCCGGATACAGACGAGAACATCGAGGTCTGGATCCCCGACGTCCCCGGGGGCGCCCGCTGGCTCAGCTTCGACGTCGACTACCGGGCCATGTTTATCGGTGGACGCTCGACCACCATCTACCGGGTCGACATCGACGAGGCCGGGCAGGCTGGACCGCTCGAGGTGTTCGGGACCCTGCCCGTGGACGAAGCCGGCGAGGGCGCGCCCGATCCGGCGCCCCCCGATGACGGTAGTACGGAGACGGGTGAGGGAGGCGGGACCGACGGCGAAGAGAGTGGAGACGAGACCGGCGAAGACGAGACCGGCGGCGAGACCGGCGAACCCCACGAGGATCTCCACCTCGTCGATGGGCTGGGTGTCGACGCCTGCGGCAACGTCTACGTCGCCGAGTTCTACTCGCACGCTCTGTATCGATTCGGACCCGAGGGTGGCGAGGCCGAGCTGCTCGTCGGCTGGGAAGACAGCGAGTACGGCCACGGCCTCGAGTGGGGATCGGGCTTGGGCGAGTGGAACAGCCGGGCCCTGTACCTGCCGCAGCCCTACAACGACCACGCGGTGATCGAGGTCGACCTCGGCGTCCCCGCCAAGCAGCGGCCCTTTCCCTAACAGCCCGGGGACTCGAGGGGCGGGCCGTCACACCAGTCCCAAGCACATTCATCCCACTGGCCGCCGCCCCAGTCCTCGGGCGGCGGAACAGGCTCTCCACAGACTGCCCCACGATGCAGTGGTCCGAGCGACTCGCTCTCCCCGCTCCCCACTCCCCACTCGGATGAACCCCAGTTCGAGGGCGTCGCACTCGTCCGAGAACCGGACCCACCACTGGCTGGCGAAGCCTGAGTCAGGGGTGGAGCTGACGCCCTCGGGCACCGACAAGGTGAGTGCCCCCGAGCCGCTCATCTCCCACTCCAGCTCCCAGGACTCGTTAAACCCGCCACAGGAACTGTCCCGCTCCACTTCCACACGATGATCTTCGTAAAATGTGTACCGGGTGACGGAGCCCGAGTCGATCCCGCTGGTCGTTCGATCCGAGTACACATCGAAAATCCATGCCGGCGGATCCTCGTCCTCCTCGATCCGATGACACCCGATCGAGAGGCTCATCAAGGCGATGGTTGCGCCGATTTGGAGGATAGTTTTCATGGGAGCGGCGCTCCAACCCGGATGTAGGCACCTGCCGAGGGCTGTCCCTGGTCGGACAACAAGAATAGCATGTAGTAGCCCGGTGGAGCGATGTGCCTAGCAGTCCGTGGTGAAACCCATCGCGTCGCTTCGCGCAGGATTTTTTGTCGAGGGCGAGGCGCTGAAACGCCGCTGTACCGGGCGTACTGCAAGTTTCGGCAACGCGGCCCTCGGCGGAAGGGCCAAGCGAGGCGTCGTGAGGGGTTTTGCCACGGGCTGCTAGTCCTTGATCAAGGACTAGCGGACCCCTGCACCAAGGGAAGACGTAAAAGCGCCAGCCCTGGCATCCATAATCGAAGGCTCTCCTAATTTGAGGCCTCGACCTGACCCTCGAATCTTTGAGCGCAGGTATGTCTTCAAAAATGAACGACTTGAGACGAGTGCAGGAACGACTTCAATTGCATAATCTTCAGATTGGTAAAACTGTTGCCGCTCATGGTTGAAATTGAACGTTCCCATTGCCGTCGCCACCGCAACAGACGCGGATGCATCCACAGACACCGATTCACCTTCTATCAGAGAAAACATTGCATTTTCAATGCACATTATTCGATGAATCGTATATACGTTGGCCATCGGATTCCCCTCAAGGAGCGACAGAATGGCCTGAAGCTTATCGGGCGATGCATTTTGGAGGGCGAGCTGAACTTCAAAGGGGTTCTCGTATACATTGCGAGAGACCTGATAGGTCAAGGAATAGACCGAGTCATAACTCATATTGGCCGTAGCACTCCCAAACAAAAAAAATGCACCTGTGCTCACCGCCCTATCGCGATTGGTGTAGATATGACCACGAAGCGTCTCTGGATGCCGTGGAGCCAGAGACACCTCTTCCAGGGAGATGTACCCATGATACGTAAAGGTGTCATCGTAATTTCGTGTAGCGACAATCACGGAACCCAAACGGCGTTCAACATCCACCATTGAGACAATGTCCTGCCAGCCTTTACCCGAAGCACCTAGGGACTCGATGGCTAAACCCATGTCGTCAAGGGACGCATTATTTTGATCGTCTCCAGCAATCGTGAATGATGGGCGCATAATTTCCTGAGTGATGTAGCCTGATCTGATCAGGGTTGACTCTCCGTCAGAACTGACTTTCACTGTGAACTCCTGACCACGCGAAACAGTGGGAAACACGATCTTTCGCTGTTCATAAGCTGGGACAACTTGCGATTTATAGTATTTGGATCGCCTTCTTCTGGTTACGGTGACAGAAACGACTTGTTCCTCGCTGCTCTCGTTTGTTGCAGTGACGACGAGGCGTGCAGACAGAATACTTGATGCGAGAACCATCGAACTGAAGAGTGGCACACGCCAATACTATGTGAAAAAGTCACATCTGGCCACAGAGGGTGTGGGCGCTTTGGACCGGCTGGCCGGCCCTTGATCAAGCGCTGAAAACCCGCAGAGACAGGGGACTCACCTGAGGAGCTCAGCGTACGAGGGGTTGCGACACCTCCACCGCACGCGGCAAGGAGCTCTTCAGGTGAACCGAATTCTACTCCAACGACTACGAGCTGAAAGTACAAAATCGACCGCCGCCTCGGACAGGCCCAGGGTGGTACGGCCCCCCCGATTCCGGCCCTGAGTTTCGCGCCCAGCGAGCCCGATACGGGATCTCAAGCCGAACACGAGCCATTTCCTGCGGTGGCATCGGTGCCATTCACAACCTCGCCCGTTCTCTCGGGCTCGCCAACACCATCGACAAGGAGCTGTCCTTGCTCAGTCAGTATCGCCCCTATCACGAGTCCGACCATGTCTCGGCGCGAAATTACCCGGCCTCAGGGTCGGCCTGTGTAGACGGCTCCGACCCGCACCCCGCCGCTGAGAAAATCGACGATCGTCCCCGATAGCGCGCTGCAGCCATCCTTGTCGCAGACCACCTTGGCACCCCGGTGAGGCGCGAACGCGGCTCCCCCCGTATCCACCAGCGGCTCGACCTCACTCTCGAGGCTGTCCAGATCGAGGTCGGCGTCGGCGACCCAGGTCAGCGCGCCACTCTCGGCCAGACCTTCGAGCGAGGCCCACCGGTTTTTGGTGGGGTCTCGGAGCACGGTCATAAGGTGCATGAAATCGCCGGAGTCGTCCCTGACGACCATGAGCTCGAGCCCGGTGGTGCCCAGCGCGAGGGTGTCACCGCAGACGTGATCGAAGCAGCGACCGGCGAGCCGGGGGTCGAGCTTGCCGGCCGGGGGCTTGGGCGCGTCGAATTCGACATAGGCGAACTCGATGGCCGCGCTCGCGGGCTCGATCGGGGTCCAGCTCCGGCGTGCCTGCCGGGCCTCGAGCCACTTGCGCCCTGCCTCCTCGAGCTCCAGGGGCGTGGGTTTCTCTTCGTCCTCGGGTGGGTAGGAGGCCGGAACCCGCGCCAGCTTGGGGGTGTCACTCCACTCGAGGCGGAGGTAGGGCGAGCCCGGATCCGGGTCGACCACAGCGTGGTTGTCGGGATAGGCGATCCACAGCCCGACCCCCCGTACATCGTCGAGTTTGGCCAGCGTGACGGCGACGGGCGGCTTGCCCTGTTTGGGGGCCTCGGCCAGGTCGAGAGCCATGAGCGCGCCCTCGACCGTGAACACAACGAGCCCGCTGCGCGAGTCGTAGAGCGAATTCAGGGTCGCCTCGGTCCCCAGGTCCCGACTCCATCCACCGCGGGTCGCCTCGAGGCGCAGACCCTTGGGTGTCGACGTCAAGGCCACGGCGGCGCCCTTGGCCTTGGCCTTGGCCTTGGCTTCAGCGAGCAGGCTCCCCGGCACCGGGCTGGCCCATGCGCTGCCTGGGACCACGCGCCGAGACCAGTCGCCGACTTCCGCCGAGGTCGGCGACGCACCCGTGTCCGTGTCTTCGCCCGTGCCCGAGTCTTCGCCCGTGTCCGTGTCTTCGCCCGTGCCCGTGTCTTCGCCCGTGCCCGTGCCCGTCTCTTCGCCCTTGCCCGTCTCGGTGTCAGCGCCCGCTTTCACATCGGCGCCCGACTTCGCGTCGGCATTCGGCTTCGCGCCGGCATCCAATTTCGCGTCTCTCTTGTCCACGCTGCTCTCGCTGGGGGTGCAAGCCAGGGTCGTCATCAACGCTGCGCCAACGAGGGGGAGCACGAGAGAAGAGAGAGAGGGTCGCATCGCTGCATCCTCCATTTGTGCGCCCCTGGGTGCAACCGGAATTGCCCCCGACCGCAGCCTCCCGCCCGTGGGTGTATGGTCGGGGGATGGCGAGCGCGACGACCCCCTCGCTTCTCTATCGGGCCCTGCGCCTGATCGCACGCGGGGTCCTGGGCAGCTTCTATCGCCACATCGAGGTCACGGGGCTCGAGCACATCGATCCCACTGTGCCGACGATCTTGGCCTCCACCCACCCCAACTCGATCGTCGATCCTCTGTTGGTGGGCCTCTCGGAGCACCGTCAGGTCACCTTCTGTGCTCGAGACGGCCTGTTTCGAGTCCCTGTATTCGGGACCCTGCTCCGGGCGGTGGGCGCCGTGCCGATCCGCCGACGCAGCGACCACGCCGGCGCGGTCGACAACAGCCAGGCCTTCGCCGAGTGCCGCGCTGTGCTTGCACGCGCGGGCGTGATCTCGATTTTCCCTGAAGGCAAGACCCACGCCCGCATGCGGGTCGAGCCGGTCAAGACCGGCATCTCGCGTATCGCCATCGATGCGGTCGACGAGGCCGGCGGCCCCGAGCGCCTGCACATCATCCCGATCGGCCTCAACTACCTGGTCCGCGAGGCTTTCCGCAGCGACGTCCATGTCGCCTTTGGCCCGCCCATCGTGGTCGTGTCCTCCAACTCCGACACCCAAACCGAGGCCGACGCCCGTGAGCGAGTCCGGGCCCTCACCGAGCGCGTCGGTGCGGGCATGCGGGCACTCGCGGTCCACGTCGAGCGCGAGGAGGACGAGCGCCTCATCGCCCAGGTGACCGCGATCGTGGTCGGCATTCGCAATGAAGAGGGGCTCGACAGCGAGGGTCAGTCCCCGGCCGAGCGCACGGCCCTGGTCCGCCGGATCATCGACGCCTACCGCTGGCTCGAGACTGAAGATCCGATTCGCTGCGCCCGCCTGCGCGAGCGCGTGGTCCACTACATCGACGAGCGCCGGCACCTGGGCGTGGGCGATCGACACAGGGCGCTCCAAAAGCGGGGCGAGCGATGCCTGGGCCGGGAAGACCGCTCCATCCTCGGTCCCCTGGGCCTGATCCTGGGCGCGCCTCTGGGGCTCGCGGGTATCACCGCCGCGCTCTTGCCCTACCTGGTGCTACGCCTGATCTTGCTCCTGGGCCGACCCAGCACCTACCGGATCGCCCTGACCAAGCTCCTCGGTGGGATCGCCCTGTTTGGAGCCTGGTTCGCGCTCTTGACCTGGGCGACCCTGGAGCTCGCGGGGTTCTGGCCGGCCCTGGGGCTCGGCCTCGCCCTCCCGCCCCTGACGGTGTTTGCACACCGCTACGCCATCGACCTACGCCTGTATCGCTTCGGCCTGCGCAGCAACCTCAAGCGCCTGCGGGAGCGCCGTCGCTTCGCCCGCATGAGCCACACACGCCGTCGCCTGACCCGCGAGCTCACCGTGCTCCGGACCCAGTACCTCGCTCAGAGCGAGCAGTCGGCGTAGAAGTCTGCCGGTAGGCCCCCGGCCCAGGGCGAGGGCTCGGTGTTGAAGGGGTGAGCCTGGAAGAAGCGCCACACGTCGGCTCCGGTCCCCTGTGGCGGGAGCACGTGGCCGCCTCCGTGGTCGCACATGAACGCGAAGTTTCCGTTGTCCTGGAGCTGGCCATGCCAGGCCACGCTGAGCTCCTGAAAATTCACGGAGGGCCCAAACACGTCGCCTGGCCCCCCGTGGACGATCATCGCCGCAAAGTGGTTGTTCGGGTCTTCAAAAGCCGGCTCGTCGTACACGCCCCCCGAGTAGGTCGTGACGCTGGCGATGTAGCGCGAGCGCGCCATGGCGAAGGCCGCGGTCTGCAGCCCGCCCGCCGACATACCCACGCTGTGGATCCGACCCGGGTCGATGCCCCGCTCCTGGATCGCGCAGGCGACGAGCTCGTCGGCGACCATCATGTCGTCCTGGCGCGGGTCGCCGGTGACCGCAAACCAGGGATACTCGCCCACGTCCGCCGCCGGATAGGGCGCGACCACCATGCCCCCCTGCTCGATGATCTCCTCGATCACCGGCGTGCCGAGGCCGAAGATCGCCTCTTCGGGCGCCGAGGTGTAGGCGTGCCAATAGATCACCAGGGGGCCCCCCGTGTGCTCTCCGTCTTCGCTGGCCCACACCTTCACCGTACGCGTGTCGATGCCCGCGGGGCTGACCTGGACGTTCCCGGGTCCGAAGCTCGGGCAGGCCCCCGTGGGCTCGGGCAGGGCCGCGGGGACGCTCGAGTCGTGCCCAGTCTCGGTTCCCGTGTCGGCGGTCTCGGTCCCGGTCTCGCCGGTCTCGCCGGTCTCGCCGGTCTCTGCGGTCTCGGTTCCCGTGTCGGCAGCCTCGCCCGCCTCGCCGGCCTCACTCTCGCTCTCTGGATCATCGGTGCAGGCGAGGGGAGCCGCGCCCGCGGCCAGGCACAGGAGGAGGCTCGAGCGGAGAACAAAAGCAGAGGTCGTCGGCATGGTCGACACGCAGCATACCCGCCCGTGGGCAACTCCGGCGAGCGCCCGGAGCCGCCGGCCGACCGCCGCCGGCCGACCGCCGCCGGCCGACCAGCGCCCGCCGCGAGCTTTGCCCCTCAGTCGTGGGTCTTGGCGGAGCCCGCCACCAAGCGCTCGATCTGTGCCAGCTCTCCGGCCGTCAGCGGGCGCCAGCGACCCACGGGAAGATCGAGGGAGACGTTCATGATCCGCACCCGCTCGAGCTTGGTGACCGCGTAGCCGAGGTGGCTACACATCCGTCGGATCTGTCGGTTGAGGCCCTGCGTCAGCACGATCTCGAACACGAATTTCCCGCGTTGCCGGAGCGCACAGGGGGCCGTGACCGTGTCCAAGATCGGCACCCCGGCCCCCATGGCGGCGAGAAAGCGAGGGCTGATCGGGCGGTCGACGGTGACCACGTACTCCTTCTCGTGGTTGTTCCGGGCCCGGAGGATCTTGTTGACGATGTCGCCGTCGTTGGTCAGGAAGATCAGGCCCTGGCTGGGCTTGTCGAGCCGACCGATAGGAAAGATCCGGGTCGGGTAGTCGATCGCGTCGACTATGTTTCCGGGCTGGGTGGTGTCGGTGGTGCACACCACCCCCACAGGCTTGTTGTAGGCCAGGTAGACCCGCGCCTCTTCGGGCGGACGCACGGGCCGGCCGTCGACGCAGACCCGGTCTCCAGGTCCGATCTTCACGCCGATCTCGGGGACCACCCCGTTGAGGGTCACCCGACCCGCGGCGATCAACTTGTCGGCGGCGCGCCGGGAGCAGTAGCCGACCTCGCTGAGGTATTTGTTGATCCGGGTGCTGGGCGAGTCGCTCATGCTGCTCCCTCCTGGTTTTCTCCCCCCTGGTTTTCTCCCCCCTTGCCCTCTCCCCCCTTGCCCTCTCCCTCGGGCTTGGGGATCGCAGTCAACAGCAACACCAGGGCCAGCAACGCCGCACCCACAGCCAGGGCCATCCGGGTCAAGGCCTGGCCTCGGGTCGGCAGGTCGAAGGTGTCGAGCATGATCACCGGCGCGGTGACCTGGCCCACTCGCTCACCGCCCTGGACCGCGAACAGGGCCTCCCCGATCTCCGGGGAGACGGGCGCGAGACGACCGCGCAAGACTTGGAGGTCGGGCAGCTCCAGGCGCTCTGGGTCGACCCGGGCGACCACCAGCACCCCCCCCCGATCGGCGACCGTCGCGTCTTGGGTCCCAAGCAGGGGCAGGAGCACGGCCTGCGCTCGCTCGTTCTGGTCGGGGCGCTGGCCGCTGGCCACCGCGTACTCGTCGACCACCCACTCCTGGCGCAGGTAGCCACGCAGCGCGACGTAGTCCCCCTCCGTACCCGCATCGAGGGCCAGCGGGGCCTCGCGCAGATCGTGCACCGAGAGCCCCGCCTCGTCACCCGTGACCCGCAGGAGCTCGGGAACCTCGGGGCTCATGCCCGTGGCCATGGCCGCGAGCGCCGCCCCGAGCACGGCCTGCCCCCGGTGCTCCGTGGCTGTGTAGAGAATCGGCAGGGTGCACAGGGCCGCCAAGATCGGTCCCCCCCACATGGCGAGTGTCCCCCCCAGCGCTCCAGTCACCGCGTCCACGGACCACAACAGGGGGATCGCCAAGGCGGCGAGGAGGGCGAAGGCTCGCAGCAGCACCGGGCGGAGCCTACCCCACACCGGAGATCGACTTCAGCGCCCCATCCCCGGACCGCTCCACGGCCCTGATATGCTCGACCCGGTGCCCCCAGACGCCCCCCCGAGCCCCGCGCTGCCCCCTCCCGGCCCGCGCAGAGATCCGTCGCCTCCCCCGGACCGGGCGGTTCGTCGATGGCTGAGCCGCGGAAGCTCGCCCAGACCCGGGGTCTCGCTCGGCGCTCTGGCCTCGATCGTACTCGTACTCGTGCTCATCCCGGGCCTGGGCTGCGGGGTCCGCAAGGGCGCCCCCGAGTGGATCCCCAACGACGCCGCCGTGATCCGCTGCACCGTGTCCGGGCCCAACCTCCAGCTTCCCAAGCTCCTCGACGAGCTGCCCACCCCCAAGATCCCGACCGGCCTGCTCGCCCGAAGCATGGATCCCATCGCCCTCGACCAGCTCGGTTTCGAGCGTGATCGACCCGTGTGCGCGAGCTTGGTCAGCCCCCCGGCCAGCGAGATCGAGCGGGCCTCGGAGGCCATCGCCGAGCTCGAGGAGGTCCGCCGGGAGGTCGGCCGGAAGGTCCGGGAGCTGGGCTCGTGCCGCTGCACCTACGCGGCCGCCATCGACGCGAGCGGGCTCGTGTCTGGATGCGTGACCCAGGCCACCGACCCGAACTGCGTCGCCCAGAGCGACAAAGTCCGGGAGCTGGCGACCATCCTCGAGCCGCTCTACGACCAGCTCGGGCGCACCGAGGTCCCGCGTATCCACTGGCGCCTCGCCGGTCGCAACGATCGACCGGGCCGGTTCGCCGTCCTCCACGACAGACTGATCTCCAGGCACCCAGGCGGCTCCGAGGTGTTCCTGGCCAAGACCCCCCTGCCGCCGCGCCACGGCACCAAGCTGATCGCCAAGCTCCTGACCCTCGAGGGGGTCGTCGCCGTGGTCCGCCAAGACAGCGGCCGGGCGCTCTTGATCGTCCGTGAACTCGACGCTCAGCTGATCTTGGATCACTTCGCGTACCCCGACTGGGGCACACATGTCCCCGCCCACATCTACGCGCTCTTGCCCTACCTGGACGACGCCCAGATCCCCCGCTACCTGGAGGCCCTGACAGCTCCCAGCGATCCGCGAAAGACCATGCTCGCGCCCACGAAGGGCTACCTCATCGAGCTCGATCACGCCGGCCTCGAGCGTGTCGACCAAGCCACGCTCGTCGCTGCGAACTTCGCCCAGTTCCAGTACGACGAGGCCCGGGAGCGCCGGGTCCTGCCCACGGCGCTGGTCGATCGCATCGCGGTTCAGGTCCCCTTCGGCACCGAGGGCACGGCCTTGCACCTGCGTCTGCGCCTGACCGAGGACGGCCGACGCTGGCTCGACGGGGTCGACGGGCTCGAGCTCCGGGATGCCCTGAGCACCCTGGCTCAACTCGAACACGAGCCCAGCTTCCAAGCCGCGCGCACGGGCACCGAAGATCTGTTCCTGCTCCGCGGCCGGTCGATCGAGCAGCTGCTGTTCGCCGGCCCGAGCGCCCTCCCCCAGGTCCTCGCCGCGATCGAGGCGGCCAGCCCCGGCAGCCTCGAGGGCGAGGCCGACGACTTCGAGGTCGCCCTGCCCTCGGGTTCCCTCCCCGGTGGATTCCCGAGCCGACCGGGCAGCGCCCTGATCCGCGAGCGCCTGTCCCTCTACCCCCACACCCTCGAGGGTCGCCGCGTCGACCGAGGCCGGGTGCTCGCGCTCGAGCTCGAGCGCCGCTGACCGCGGGTCTGTCCACACTCGGCTCGAGTCGCGCGTGTTGGTTTGGGGCCGGAAACACGTTCTTGCGCGGCGCAACGACACCTACGGCGGCCACAAACAAAAATGTTCCGACATCCCAATGGAACCTACGCTGGCGGTTACTACCCCTGTAGATTGGGCCCGATAGATCGGGCCTGGTCCCGGAAGGTCTCTCCTGATGCACGTCGACGACCCCCAGGACGCCCCACTCGACAGCGCCATCGTGTCGACCGTGCTCACACCGAGACGAGTGCGCACGAAGCTCTCTCCGTCCAGTGAAGAGCTGCCCGAGAAGCTGGTCGCAGCCGCGATCCGACGGCGCCTGTTTCCGGCCGCCGCCGTCCCTGAAGAGCAACCTGGAACCGCCTCGCAGATCGGTCGTTTCGCCGTGCTGCGCAAGCTCGGCGAGGGTGGCATGGGGGTCGTGTTCGCGGGCTACGACGATCGCCTCGAGCGCAAAGTCGCGATCAAACTGATCCGCTCCTCCCGCCACGAACAGGCCGGCCTACGCCTCGAGCGTGAGGCCCAGGCCCTCGCCCGCCTGTCCCACCCCAACGTCGTCCAGGTCCACGAGATCGGCGTCTACCAAGGCTCGATCTTCGTCGCCATGGAGTTCATCGCCGGCCGCACGCTCCGGGCCTGGAAGCGCGACACCAGCGACTGGCGGGAGATCTTGGCCGTGCTCATTCAGGCCGGGCGGGGCCTCCAGGCGGCCCACGCCGCGGGCCTCGTGCACCGGGACTTCAAGCCCGACAACGTCATGATCGGTGACGACGCCCGGGTCCGCGTGCTCGACTTCGGCCTCGCCCGCGGCACGACCATGGACGAGGACCGGGTCTGCGAGCCGCCACCGTCTTCGACCCCTGCCGAAATTTCAGAGCCCGAATTCGAGCTCCCACAGGTCCTCGAGCACGCCGCCCCCGATCCCCCCGGCTCACCGGCCGACTCCCCGGCCGACTCCCCCCTCATCATGCCCCCCACCATCGACGGTCCCGAGGACCTCGACGAGACGCTCGGCTCCGGCTGGGTCAGGGGCCTGCGCAGCGCCCTTCAGGACGACCTCACCGTTCAGGGCACGGTCATGGGCACGCCCGCCTACATGTCTCCTGAGCAGCACGACGGCCAGATCTGCGACGCCCTGAGCGACCAGTTCGCGTTTTGTGTGACCGCCTTCGAGTGCCTGTTTGGGAACCGGCCGTTCGTCGGCGCGACCATGACCCAGCTGCACGAGGCCGTGTGTGGTGGGCATCACCGGGACATCCCTCCCCGCTCCGAGGTCCCGCGCCCCATCCAAGAGGCGATCCTCCGCGGCCTCAGCGTCGATCCCAAACGCCGGTGGCCCGACATGGAGGCGCTCCTCGAGGTCTTCGAGGAGGCCCGCGCCCCCGCCCGAAGCCGGCTGTGGACCGCCCTCGGAGCCGGCCTGCTGGGTGCGGTGGTCAGCGCGAGCGTGGCGATCGCGGCCACGGACAGCGACCCCGCCCCCCTGTGCACAGACCAGAGCGCCGCGCTCGACGACAGTTGGGGCCCCTCGGCGCACGCCGACTTGGAGCGGGCCTTCGGCGCCAGCGGCCTGCCCTTCGCCGCCGCGAGCTTGCGCGAGGCCGAGCTCACCCTCGACGCCTGGGCCCACGGATGGCTCGCGCTCCAGCACCAGGCCTGCGTCGCCACACACATCGAGCACCGCCAGTCCCCCGCCATCCTCGACCGGCAAAACGCCTGCCTCGAGCGCCAACAGCGGGCCTTCAGCGTGATCGTCGAGCAGCTCAGCGTGACTGGCGACCACGTCGTGATCGCCACCCCCACGCTGCTCGCGGAGCTCCCCAATCCAGATCGCTGCACCCCCAGCCGGCTCGCCGATCCCCACCCCCTGCCCGCCGACCCAGACGCGCGCAAGCAGATCTTCAGCCAGTTCCAGGCCCTGGCCCGAGCCCGCGCGCTCATGGCCGTCGGCGACTTCGAGGCCGCCGACAAACTCGTGGCCGGCGGCCGCGAGCTCGTCGAGCGAGCCGAACACCTGCCCCTGACCCTGGAGGCCGAGCTCGTCGCCGCCGAGCGCCAGCTCTACGCCGAGCAGCTCGACGACGGGCTCGAAGCCCTGATCGCCACCGCCCGCACGGCCGAGGCCAACCAGCTCGACGAGCTCGCCGCCGACGCCCGGTTGCGAGCCGCCCGCGAGGCGGCGGGTGAGTGGGCCCAGCCCACGCTCGAGCGTTGGATCGTCGACGATGCCGCCGCCGCCATCGCCCGCCTGGCCGTCACCAACGACCCTCGCGCGATCCAGCTCGCCGTTGCCCAGGGCCTGCTGCTCGACGGAGAGGGGCGACACGGCGAGGCCCTCGAACACTTTGAGGCCGCCCGCGCCCAGGCTGCCCGCGCCGGCCTCCACCCCGAGGCCGAGGCCCTCCGCCTCCACCTCGCCAACTCGGCCGCCGCGCTCGGCGACTACGGACAGGCCGAGCGCGAGTACACACTCGCCCGTCAGACCGCCGTCGAGCGCTGGGGCCCCGAGTCACCCCGGGTCGCCGACATCGACTACGACCTCGCCCTGGTCGAGCTCGACCAGGGCAACTTCGACGCCGCCCGCAGCAGGCTCGACGCCGCCGATCTCCACTATCGCCGCGCCCACGGCCCCGGCTCCCTGCCCGTCGCCCAGGTCCAGTTCACCCGGGCCAAACTCGCCATAGCCGAGGGCGAGCCCGACTCCGCCCTGCTCTACGCCGAGCAGGCCCTGGTCAGCTACAGGCGCGAGCTCGGCCCAGACCACGATCAGACCGGCGACGTCCACAGCGCCCTGGGCGTGCTGAGCTTCTATGGTGGCGACTATCCCAGCGCCCTGCGCTCGTTCGAGAACAGCGCCCGGATCTACGCCGACGCCCTCGGCCCAGACCACGAGCGCCTCGCCCTCGCGCTCGCCAACTCGGGCGACGCCCTGCTCGCCCTCGGCCGCGGCGACGAGGCCCTCGACGCCTACTCCCGCGCGCTCGCCATCCTCGAGCGCAGCCTGTCGCTGGACCACCCCCTCGCCGCCCTGCCCCTCGAGGGCCGTGGCCTCGCCGCCCTCGCCGAGGGCGACTTCAGCGACGCCATCCCCGATCTCGAGCGTGCCCTGGCCCTGTGGGAGCGCGACGGGGGCGAGCCCCACGAGCTCGCCAGGACCCGTTTTGGCCTCGCCCAGGCCCGCTATGGGCTCGATCCCGACGACCCGACGGTCGACGGCCTGGCCGGCGCGGCCGAGGCCGCCTTCCTGGCCCTCGAGGTCCCGGCCCGCGCGGCAGAGATCGCTGCTTGGCGCGAGCGACCCTAGCTGCCCCAGCTGCCCCAGCTGCCGACCCGTCGGCGGCGAACAATTTGCGACGCTCGCTCGGCCCCCGGCGAGCGTCATGGACACACCGTCTCCAGTTCGCAATCATCGAGCCCGTGCGCGACCACGCGAGCTCCGCTAGAGACCCCTCCCCCTCCTGAAACGAGCCCTCTCTCCATGTCCGACACCACCATCAACTGCGCCGAAACCATCGCCATCTTTGCCGCCATCCAGCACGGCAGCGTCGTCCTGACCTACAGCACCCCCTCGCAAAGCGGCTCACTCACCGACACCTTCATCGGCCTCTACGACGAGAACTGCCCGTTCAGCTCGGTCACCCTCAACGTCGAGCCCGGCGACGGCGCCGCGGAGGTCACGGTCCAACCGACGACCAGCGGCGACGTCTGGGAGACCTGGGCCACCAAGACCTGGACCCTCACCACCAGCTCGAGCGCGAGCGAGACCCACACCATCTCGGTCGAGGGCTTCGACTCCTCCGGCGGGTCCCTCGGCACCGCGTCTTTCAGCCTCGTCATCAACGCCTCGGCCGCCAGCAGCAACCCGTCCACGGCGATCGGCAAGCTCGAGGCCAGGGTCGTCTCGAGCACGCTCCAGATCATCGACCTCGGCACCGGATCGCCGGTCAGCTCGCCCCTCATCTACAACCTCGGCACCGACAACGGCTCCGCCTCGCTCACGCTCATCATGACCAGCGACTCGACCTGCGAGGCCGTCGTCAGCACCGACAGCGTCGCCGATTGGACCAACAAGAGCAGCTCGACCTTCTCGATCCCGGCCGTCAACGAGGAGATCGACCACCAGTTCGGCATCACGGCCTTCAACGCGGCCGGGACCCCGTTCACCCACGACCCGATCTTCAAGATCAAGCGCAAGACCGGCACCGGGCTCTGCTGACCCCGTCCCAAGCCGTCCGCGGGCCCGCGTGAGGATCTAGCGACACCGACCGACAGGCCATCCGGGTCCCCCCCCCGATGGCCTGTCGGCGTACTCGGTGGCCCACCGCCACTGAGGGCCCTCACTCCGAACTCCCCCACTCCGAGGCCCACCGCCACTCAGGGCCCACCGCCACTCAGGGGCCCGCGCCACTGGCCGAACACGGCGTGGGCCAAGGCCGCCGCGCCGTCGGCGTTCGCAACCCGATCGGCGGGGATCCGCCCATCCAAGATCAACATCGCCAAGCCGTGGGTCAGCGACCAGGCCGCGACCGCGGCGAGCTCGGGATCCTCGCCTGGTCCAACCAACCCGGCCGCGCACTCGAGCAGCAGCCCGAAGGCCCCCCCCGAGATCTGTTCCAGATCCGCCTGGATAGGACCGAGCTCGACCGAAAACATGACCCGATGGTGGACCGGGTGTTCGAAGGCGAAGCGAACGTAGGCCGCCCCGTAGGCGTCGAGGCGCGACTTGGGATCTTCGACCTCGTCGATGGCCGCCCGGCCCGCGGCGGTCAGCCACTGGAAACCCTGGGTGGCGATCGCCATGAGCAGCGCCCGCTTGTCCTCGAAGTGGCGGTAGGGGGCCGCGTGGCTCACCCCCACCCGGCGCGCACACTCGCGGAGACTGAGACTCGGGAGCCCAGACTCAGCGATCGCCGCGACCGCCGCGTCGAGCAGGGCAGAGCGGAGATCGCCGTGGTGGTAGGGGGTCTTGCTGGTCCGTAAACGGGCGATGAGACGATTGTGCACGTCAATGTTGACAACGACAACACATCCCCTATGTTGCTGCTGTCAACAAAGATGACAGCGGCAACATTGTCGCGTCGAGACTCCCCACACCTCCATGTCGATCTCCAACAAACGCCTCACCGTCTCTCCTCACCACCACGCCGTCGTGTTCCTGGTCGGCATGCGGGTCAACAAATGGTGGATGTTGCCGATTCTCTGGGGGGTCGGCGCGTCCATGGCTCGCATGGTTCGGGAGCTCTGCGCCGACCCCGACTCGGGCCTGCTCAACTACGAGTCCTACAGCGGGCGCACGACCCTCATGATCCAGTACTGGCGCTCCGAGGAGGCGCTCCTGGCCTACGCCAAAAACAAGAGCCAGGCCCACGCCCCAGCCTGGCGCCAGTGGATCCAGCGCTGGGG
>Ga0256845_1001941_pt1 | contig 15734 bp, 17 predicted proteins | sample RiftiametaG_FD_189101 | JGI IMG/M metagenome (GOLD analysis project Ga0256845, IMG submission 189101) | Tube worm associated microbial communities from hydrothermal vent at the East Pacific Rise, Pacific Ocean - Riftia | ecosystem: Host-associated > Annelida > Integument > Unclassified ...
AAACGCAGTTATCGCAAAAGGCGAGGATAGCCGAACTAAAGTTATGAGCGTAGATGAAGCTAAAAATTCAGGTGCTATGGCTCTGTTTGGTGAAAAGTATGGCGATGAGGTTAGAGTAGTAAGCTTTGGCGATGCTAGTGTCGAGCTTTGTGGTGGAACTCACGTCAAAAACGTGGCTCAAATCGGAAGTTTCATAATCTCAAAAGAGAGTGGAGTGAGTGCTGGAGTAAGACGTATTGAAGCAATATGTGGTGCTAGTGCCTTAAAATATACTAAATCTTTAAGAGAAAATTTAGAGCAAGTAAAAGAAGCAGTAAAGCATAAAGATCCATTAATTGGAATTGAAAAATTAAAAACAGAAATAAAAACTTTAAAGGCAGATGTTGAAGCACTTGAAGCGAACTCTGGCAAAGAGGTAAAGAGTGAAAACATCAACGGAGTTGAGCTTATAGTCGATGAGCTTGGTGCTGGAGATATTAAAAAAGCGATAGATGATTTTAAAAACCAAAATGAGAAAGTGGCGATTTTACTTTTTCAAGTAAAAGGTGACAAAGTTCTCATTGCAGCTGGTGTTAAAAATGCTCCACTTAAAGCAGGAGACTGGATAAAAACAGTTGCTCCTGTAGTTGGTGGAGGTGGAGGGGGACGACCTGATTTTGCACAAGCTGGTGGTCGTGATGCTTCAAAGGTAGAAGAAGCTAAAAAAGTAGCTCTTGAGTTTGCAAAGAAAGCCTTGTAGATGCAAGATTTTTTGTTAAGTCTTTTTGGTGATTTTGGAAGGATTATTGTTTTTTTACACATCATAGGAGCTGCCTTTTTGATAGGAAGTATGTTTATGATTAGATTTATCATAAAACCTACTTTAATGGATATAGATGATGAAGCTGTTAGATATAGTAGATGTATAAAGATACTTGACAGATACTTTTACTATCTTCTGGGGATTATGATTCTTATTATATCTGCTTCATTTACTATGAGTATTGGACTTGGTTTTGAGTATGCAAGTCCTACTCTTTACTCTTTGATACATGTAAAAGAGGCTCTTTGGCTTTTTATAGCTTTTAATTTTATCTACATGTACACAAAACTGATGAATGCAAAAAAACTCTATAAAAGGCGAGAGTTTTTTGAAGTGCATGAGAACTTAGGTTTGATTGTAAACTGCTTGATTCCTCTTAACTTTATCTTGACATTGATAGCAGCTTATATTGGTGTTATCATCAGAGGGTTTTGATGCAACGCATAGTTTTAGGTTCAAACTCAGTCACAAGAGCCGAAATACTAAAAAATAGTGGTATTGAGTTTGTACAACGTGGTGCAAATTTTGATGAAGAGAGTTTAAACATAAAAAACCCTGCTCATTTTGTATATCGTGCTACGATGGGAAAGATGTCTAGTTATGTTGAAGAGTTTGGACTTGATATGCCAGTGCTCTGTGCCGATACGGTTGTTACATGTAGAGGTAAACTTCTAAGAAAAGCCAAAGATGTTGATGATGCAAGAGAAATCCTACTTACTCAAAGTGCAGGAGTAGTTTCTATACTAACTTGCATGGTGTTAAAATCAAAAAAATTGGAATTTATAGACCTCTCTAGTACAGACTATATCTTTGACGAGTTTGACAAAGATGCTTTGGAAGAGTACTTAAAAGGTAATGACTGGAAAGGCAAAGCTGGAGCTTGCATGGTTGAGGGTTTTTGCAAATCTTATATTAAAGAAGTAAAAGGCTATGAAAGTACTGCTATGGGACTTTGTGTAGAGAAACTTTTGCCATTTTTAGAGGATGAAAATGTACTCTAAGGAGCTAAAAGCTATAAAAAAATCAAATAGGTTTCGTGAGAGAACTCTGTATGATGATAGTTTGATTGACTTAGCATCTAACGATTATCTTGGACTCTCTTCAAAGCCACAGCTTTTGACTCGCGCAGTTACTCGTGTTCAGATGTTTAAAACTCATGCTCCAAAAGCTTCACAGGTTGTCAATGGCTACCATCAAATCCATAAAGATTTTGAAGAGTTTTTATGTAGGCAAAATGGTTTTGAGAGTGCCATTTTGGCAGGGAGTGGTTTTTTAGCAAACATGGCTCTTATCGAGGCTCTTCCAAGAAAAGGTGATATTTTAATTCTTGATGAAGAGTATCATGCAAGTGGTATTTTGGCTTCAAAACTTGTAGATACAAAAGTAGTTACCTTTACTCATAACTCTCCTGTGAAACTTGAAGAGATTTTGAAAAACAGTAAATACAAAAGGGCAATTATAGCAGTTGAGGGAATATACTCAATGAGTGGAAATCTTCTAAAAAAAGAAATTTTTGATGTTGTAGATAAGTATGAGAATACTCTTTTAATAGTAGATGAGGCACACAGTAGTGGAGTGGTTGGAAAGAAGCTTTTAGGTGTGTTTGAGCTTTTTGGTATAACTCCAAAACCAAAACACATAAAGATGGGAACACTTGGAAAAGCGTATGGAAGTTATGGGGCATACATCTTAGCTTCAAAGCATATAGTAGAGTTTTTACAAAACAGAGCAAAATCTTTAGTGTATGCAACTGCTCCGTCTTTAGTAGATATTGAACTGGCTCATCAAGGTATGCTTTATATGATGAAACATCGAGACTCTTTACATGTAGAGATAAAAAAACGACAAGATTTGATTAAAAAGTATTTTAACGTAGATATGCAAGGGTTGATTTTTGCGTATGAAATGGAGAGTTCAGAGGCAGTTTTACAAATGCAAGATAAGTTAAAAAACAGAGGTTTTTTAGTGGGAGCTATACGACCTCCAACGGTAGAAAAACCAATTTTACGAATCATACCTAGAGTAGATGTAGATATAGAAGATTTAAAAAGGCTATTTGATGTTTACATGTAAGCGACTCAAAATTAGTACAGATGATATAAAATTAGTTGATATAAACTTTAGTTTTAAGAACTCTTTTGCTCTCATTGGTGAGAGTGGAAGTGGCAAGAGTTTGTCCTTGAAAGCATTTTTAGGAATGTTACCGAGTTCTTTACATGTAGAGATGGATTTAGATGGATTTGAAGTTATAAAGGGAAAAAGTGTAGCGCTTGTTCCTCAAAACCCTTTCACTGCTCTTTCACCACTTACCAAGATAATAGACCAGTTTTTAATTTCACGTGAAGAGGCAGAAGATTACTTTGAGATGGTAGGGTTAGAAAAGAGTTTTTTAGATAGGTTTCCAAGTGAGCTTAGTGGTGGACAACTTCAGCGTGTAGTGATTGCATTTGCTTTTGCATTAAAACCAAAACTACTGCTTTTAGATGAGCCTACAACGGCACTTGATATTAAGAGTAAAGAGGCAATTTTAGAGCTTTTAAAAACTCTACATGTAGAGCATGGATTTAAGCTCATATTTGTTACTCATGATATAGATGCAGTTGAAGAGTTGTGTAAAGAGATAGCTATCATAAAAGATGGTAGTATTATAGAAAGTGGTAACTTAAAAGAGGTTATAGCCAATCCAAAAAATGAGTACACAAAAGAGTTAATTGACTCAAGTTTTAAGAATAGGGAGTTTAGGATATGAAACAATTTTATTGTTTCTCTCAACAAAGTAGTAGCTTTAGTGAGAGGAATTTCTACTGGGCTTTGCTCAGTAGAAAGGAGAGTTAAAAGTGAAGTATTTAGTTACAATATTTTTTACGGGTGTTTTTCTAGTAGCCGCTGGGCTAATTTACTTGTACTCTCAAGTACGTTTTGATGCGTATAAGATTATAGATTATAATCCAAAGCTAAGCACTCAGATATATGATAGAAATGGTGATTTGGTCGCCAATATATTTGAAAAACATCATAGACTTTATGCAAATTATGATGAGATTCCTGCTCGTGTGATTGAAGCACTTGTAGCGATAGAAGATACATCTTTTTTTGAACATCATGGTGTAAATTTTGAAGCTATTTTTAGAGCGATAATCAAAGACATCAAAGCAATGAAGCTAGTAGAAGGTGCAAGCACAATCACTCAGCAGTTGGTTAAAAACACTGTGTTAACTAGAGAAAAGAAGATAATTCGTAAGCTAAAAGAGGCACTTTTAGCATTTAAAATAGAAAACGAACTGACAAAAGAGGAGATTTTAGAGAGATACTTTAATCATGTTTACTTTGGTCATGGTTACTATGGAATAAAGACTGCAGCACTTGGATACTTTCATAAAGATTTGGATGCTTTGAGCCTAAAAGAAATATCAATGCTTGTAGGACTTCCAAAAGCTCCTAGTGCGTATGATCCAACTCGCAATATTGACCTCTCCTTGAGTAGAGCAAATAGAGTTTTGTATCGTATGCATGCTCTTGGTTGGATTAGTGAGAAAGAGTACAGAGACTCTTTAGCGCAGCAGCCTATCGTATACGACGAGACATTGACAAAAAATAGAGCTCCTTATATTGTTGATGAGGTCATAAAAAGAGCTAGTCGTGAGTATGAAAATTTTAGAACTGGTGGTTATAAGATTTATCTAGGGATTGATTTAAGGCTTCAAGAGTTGGCGCGTAAGTCTTTGAAATATGGATATGACGAGATTTTTAAAAGACATCCAAAAGATTCAAATAGCTCAATTATGAATGGTGCTTTGATATCCCTAGATAGTAAAAGTGGAGACATATTGGCTATGGTTGGTGGAGTCGATTATAAAAAATCACATTTTAATAGAGCGGTTATGAGCAAGCGTCAACCTGGGTCTGCTTTTAAGCCATTTATCTATCAAAAAGCATTAGATGTGGGCTACTCAACTATGAGTGAAATTCCCGATATCTCAAGAGTTTATACCGATGAAGAAACTGATGAAGATTGGAAGCCAAAGAACTATGAAGAGAATTTTGAAGGACTTTTAACACTAAAAGAGGCATTGGTTCATTCAAGAAACTTAGCAACAATAAATCTTATGAATGCTTTGGGAATGGATAGTGTATATAGAGATCTAAAAAAAGATGGATTTAAAGACATACCTTATGATTTGTCCTTATCTTTAGGAAGTTTTGGTATCTCTCCTTTAGATTTTAGTGGCTTTTACTCTGTGTTTCCTAATTATGGGATAAAAGTTAAACCAAGACTTATTAAAAAAATAGTCAATAGATTTGGTGATGAAACTGTATATGAAAATGAAAAGAAGAGAGTAATCGAACCTGAACAAGCTTTCTTGATGGTTGATATTTTAAGAACTACAGTAGAAAGAGGAACAGGACGAAGAGCAAAAGTAGCTGGGATTGAGACTGCGGGAAAAACAGGAACAACAAACAGAAATGTTGATGCTTGGTTTTGTGGTTTTACCCCCGAGATAGAAGTTCTTGTCTGGTATGGTAATGATGATAACTCTCCTATGCAAAAATATGAGACAGGTGGACGTGTAGCTGGACCTGCATTTTCTAAGTTTGTGAAGGGCTATATAAAATTATATCCACAAACAAAACGAAAATTTACTCAACCTGAGGGAGTAACAATGCGTAAGATAAATGGCAGAAGAGAGTATTTTACAAAGACATCTCCTCTCCCTCAATCAAATAATTTAGAAGAGAATGAAGAAGGAGGAATGTTATTTTGAGTGGACAAAAAAGAGTAAACATAAGAGCTGGTTTAAATGTAAAAATAGTTCTAAAAAAAGATCAAAGAAGCGGGGTTTTAACTGAGGGAGTTGTAAAAGACATATTAACAAACTCTCCAACCCATCCTCATGGGATAAAAGTAAGATTAATGAGTGGAGATGTTGGAAGAGTAAAAGAGATAATTTCTTGAAACTTTATATAGACGGTGATGCTTTTCCAAATCTTTTAAAACCAATAGTTGTAAAAGCGATAGAACGATTGAAAATAGATACCTATGTTGTTGCAAATAAAAAAATCAATGTAGGTAAGTCAAAATATATTTCATATCTCATCGTAGAACTTGGAGCAGATGAAGCAGACAATCACATAGTGGAGTTAGCCAAAGAGGGCGATTTAATAATAACTGCCGACATACCATTAGCTGATAGGCTCATAAGTAAAAATGCACATGCAATAGACCATAGAGGTGAGCTTTATAGCACGGAAAATATAAAACAGTATCTTACTATGAGAAATCTTATGAGTGAGCTTAGAGATAGTGGAGAAGTCACAGGAGGCCCACCTCCATTTTCAAAGAAAAATGCAGAGGGTTTTGCAAATCAACTAAATGCTTTTTTACAAAAATACTATATTAGACTTCTTGCATAACCCCTTGCAGTCTCAGAGGATTTAGAAGAAGTCTATTAGGCAACAGAGGGCTTTAAGCCCTCTAAATACTAGCAAGAGTAAGTTGATTTAAATTCAAATGCTGTTGGTCTAGCTTCATCTGGCCAAACTTGAGTTTCAAATTTGTAGTTTTGATATACATCTATAAAATCTTGAGTCATAACAGGCTTTAAGAACTCATTATGTCTGATAAGTGACTCTAAAGAGCCCCTTAGAGTATGAGGCATCTGCTCGATTCCTTTTTTTCTAATTTCAGCTAAAGGCATTTCAAAAAGATCTTCATCCATTGGACCAACTGGCTCAGTCTTTTTATTGATTCCATCAATTCCTGCTAAAAGAAGTGCAGCAAATGCAAGATAAGGACAAGCAGTAGAATCAGGAAATCTCATCTCAGCTCTTACTGACATTTCACCAGATCCATAAGGAATACGACAACTTGCACTTCTGTTTTGTGAAGAGTAAGTTAAGATTGAAGGTGCTTCAAATCCTGGGATTAGTCTTTTGTAGGAGTTAGTTGATGGGTTTGTAAACGCTGCAACTGTTCTAGCATTTGCTAAAACACCACCAATATAGTGTCTAGCCATATCACTTAGGTTTGCATACTCTCCCTCTTTGTAGAACATATTTTTGCCATCTTTCCAGATTGACATATGAACATGCATACCGTTACCATTGTCACCATAAAGTGGCTTTGGCATAAATGTAGCAGTTTTACCGTTTAGGTGTGCTACCATCTTAACAACATACTTGTACTTTTGAACGTTATCAGCTGCTTCAACTAGTGTTCCAAATTTAACACCAATTTCGCCTTGTGCTTGTGCAACTTCATGGTGAACCACAAAAGTATCAAGACCGATTTGTTCCATAACTTGAACCATCTCAGCACGTAGATCCACCATGCTATCAGTTGGTTGACATGGAAAGTAACCACCTTTTGTTCTAGGACGGTGTCCTGTATTGAATCCATCTGGGTAAGTTGCATCATCACTCCACTCACCCTCTTCAGACTCTACTTTGTAGAAAGAACAGTTGATGTCATCTCTAATTTGAACATCATCAAATACAAAGAATTCGTTCTCTGGTCCAAAGTAAGCAACATCACCAAGTCCTGTTTCACTCAAATGAGTCAATGCTTTTTTAGCAATACTTCTTGGACATTTCTCATACATCTGTCCTTTATAAATGTCATAAACATCACAAAAAACGATAATTGTTGGATCGGCAGTAAATGGGTCTAAAAATGCAGTTCCAGCTTCAGGCATCAAAATCATATCAGATTTGTTAATTGGTTGCCAAGCATCTACACTTGAACCGTCAAATGGAATACCATTTTTAAAGCTATCGCTATCTATTGCATGCATAGTATATGTTAGATGGTGCCACATACCTTTCATGTCTGTAAAACGAAAATCTACAAACTCAACTTCATTCTCTTTACAATACTCAAAAAACTCTTCTACGCTGTTGACAAATTTGCCCATACGAACTCCTCATTTAATTTTGTGTTATTTTATCTAATAAAAGTAAATAAAAAGGTTAATTTGTGCTTAAAAATTAACCATTATACGTTCTTTGTTTATAAAAGTTGCACATTTAGTGTAACCATATTTTCTTGCTAAGTTATGAATTTCTTTTTGCTTAAAGCCTACTTGAGCAGGTTCATGTGCGTCTGAAGCAAAAGCTATAGGAATATTATATTCATTTAAAAGCTCTAAAATTGATGCACTTGGGTATGCTTCTTTTATTGGTTTTCTATATCCTGCAGCATTTATTTCTACTACCATATCTGCTTTTTTTATCGCTTTTATGGCATTTTTTGCTATAGATTTTATATCTTTTTTAGGAAGAAAATTAAATACCTTTATAAGGTCGATATGCCCAACTATATTGAAAAGTTTACTCGTAGCAAGCTCTTCTATAGCTTCAAAATACTCTTCCCAAATTTTATCTATATTTTTATGTTTATATTCACCTATAAATTCAGGATTATCAAAACCCCACTTGTCTATAAAATGAACAGAACCTATAAGGTAATCTACATCTGCTTTTAAAACTCTATCATCAATATGACCCTTTAAAAAATCTACTTCATAAGCCAATTGTATATGTATTGAGTCTTCGTATTTGTCTTTTACCTGCAATATAGTTTTCTCGTACTCAGCCATTTGTTCAAATTTCATGCGATATTTTGGGTCAAAATCCATAGGAGCATGGTCGCTAAAGCCGAAATATTTGATTTTCATTTCTATCGCTTTTTTGACATATTCGTCCACAGTACCAGTGGCATGATTGCATAAAATTGTGTGATTATGTAAATCTACGCTCATTTTTTTTTCCTTTTAAAGTAAAATTATATGAAAAGTTATATATAATGTAGATAAATATATTTTTCTAGGAGACACTAATGACACAAGAAGAACTTGACGCATTGATGGCGGGCGGACTAGATGACGAAGAAACAACATCAGATGAAGAGCTAACAGGAGAGCTAGAAGAAGAGTTAATTGATGATGTTGAAGAAAAAGTTAAAGAGGAGAAGTCTGAAACTATATCTGATGATAAAGTAAAAGAGCTTAAAGAGACACATGAATATAGAGCTGCAGCTGATATGGCTTGGCCACCACCACCACCAACAGATGACCATAAGATGGTTTATCAGCTTGATGATGTTACAAAAGATTCTGAAGTAAAGGCAGGAGAAGTTTTTGATAAGTTAGAAGCTATCAATGAGTTTATGGTGACAGCAGAAGAGAGCGCAAGTGAAGTTATAGCACTTATTGATTCAAATATAGAGCTATTTTCTACTTTATGTGAAAAGTTTCCAAATGTTCCAGATTTTTGTAAAGCTTTAGAAGACAATAGAAGTATGAGAACAAAAGTGGAAGGTCTGATTCAAGGTGCACAAGATACAGAAGATGAAGTGATGATGACTATGGATATTATGCAGTATCAAGACATACATCGCCAAAAGATAGAGCGTGTTATAAATGTCATGAGAGCATTGTCAAGTTATATGAGTAGTCTTTTTGAAGGTAAAATAGAGGACTCAAAACGAGTAGGAAGTGCTGTTCATATTGAGGGTGATGAAGACACTAACGATGTTGTGAGTAATGATGATATTGAAGCATTGATTGCAAATTTAGGAAAGAGTTAATTTGATAAAAACTGAGTTGCTATCCCCTGCGGGAAATATGGAGAAACTAAAAATTGCATTGGCTTATGGTGCGGATGCAGTTTATGGTGGGGTTAGCCACTTCTCTTTGAGAATACGCTCAGGAAAAGAGTTTACTTATGAGAGTTTTGAAGAAGCTATAAAATATACACACTCAAAAGGTAAAAAACTATACGTTACAATAAATGGATTTCCATTTAATTCACAGATAGAGCTTCTGAAAAAACATATACAACGTGTGGCTGATATGAAACCAGATGCTTTTATAGTTGCAGCCCCTGGGGTCATAAGATTGGCTCGACAAATTGCACCTCATATACCAATACACCTTTCAACTCAAGCAAATGTACTCAACTATCTTGATGCAGAGGTTTTTTATGAGATGGGTGTAAAACGCATTGTTGCAGCACGTGAAGTAAGCTTAAAAGATTTGATTGAGATAAAAAAACGCTTACCAGATTTAGAGATAGAAGCTTTTATACATGGATCTATGTGTTTTGCATATAGTGGGCGTTGTCTTATTAGTTCCGTTCAGAGTGGTCGCGTTTCAAATCGTGGAAGTTGTGCAAATGATTGTCGTTTTCCATACACTATGTATGCAAAAAATGAAGATACAGGCACACTTTTTAAAATAGAAGAAGATGATGCAGGAACGCACATCATGAATGCTAAAGATCTGAACCTTTCTGCTCATGTTGATGAGATACTTAAAAGTAAAGTTATAAGTGCGTTAAAGATAGAAGGGCGTACTAAAAGTAGTTATTATGTAGGAATTACAGCTAAGACTTATAGAAGTGCAATAGATGATTTTTATGCAGATAAGTTTGAAAAACAGAAGTATGTAGATGAGCTAAATAGTACAAAAAACAGAGGTTTTAGTGATGGCTATCTTGTAAGTCGCCCTTATGAGAAAAATGACACACAAAATCTTGAACACTCTATTAGTGAAGGAACACACCAAGTTGTTGGGGAAGTAATAGGCGATGGTAGTGGAGTTCTTTCTAAAGATAAGTTAGAGCCAAATGAAGTATATGAATTGATTTTATCAGATGAAAATATTGATGAAGTAGATAACGAAATTGGAACTATAAAAAAAGACAACGGTAATTGGAGCATAGAGTTTAAAGAGTTGAAAACTCCAAAAGGTAAGATATATGATGCAATTCATAGTGGAAATACAAATGTAATTATAACTCCTTGTGAACTACCAGCATATACATTTTTAAGATTGAAAATAAAAGGAGCGGGATTGGCTGCTTTTACAAAGCAAAAGATGCCTGTCCCTGACAACAAAAAAGGAAAAAAATGAAGTTTGTATCGATATTGATGGGTAGTAAAAGTGATTATACTATAGTAGTAGAAGCATCTAAAATATTAGAAAAATTTGGTGTTGCACATGAGCTAGTTATTGCTTCAGCTCATCGTAGCCCTGAACGAACACACGAGTATGTAAAGAGTGCAGAAGCAAAAGGGGCAAAAGTATTTATTGCAGCAGCTGGCATGGCTGCTCATCTTGCTGGTGTTGTAGCTTCATTGACTACTAAGCCAGTTATTGGTGTTCCTATGAAAGGTGGCGCTATGGATGGTCTTGATGCTATGCTTAGTACGGTTCAAATGCCTTCAGGTATGCCAGTTGCTACTGTGGCTCTTGGAAAAGCGGGTGCCATGAATAGTGCATATCTAGCAATGCAAATTTTAGCAATTGAAGATGAAGAGTTAAGAGCAAAACTTTTGGAAGATAGAATTTTAAAAGCGAAAAAAGTTGAATCAGATTCAAGTGAAGTAGAAGTTAGAATATAAGGACCTATCATGCAGACTTGGTTAGAAATAGAAGAGTTTAGTAAACTAATACATTTAGATATTCCTACTATTGAAGATATGATTGAGCGTGGAAAACTAAGTGTAAAAGAAGAAGATGGAAAGAGGCTTATTGAGGCTTCAAAAGGTACGAGTGAGCTTATGCCTGTCTCTAAGAGCAGCCCGCCTGTAGACGCTGATGTAGTGACATTAGCGGGTGCCAATTTTGTTGAAAAAACAATAGGCACTATCCTTGGTTTGCATGAAAAAGTTATGGATGCAAAAGATGAGACTCTTGATGCCTTAAAAAGTGAAAACCATTTTTTAAAAGAGGCTCTTTTCTCTATGCAAGAGTTGTATGATGAAGACAGAAAAATAGTGGAGACTTTAACAAAACAGTTAGAAACTACGCAAGAAGAGTTAGAGTTTACAAGAAGAAAATACAAGCTTATGTGGAATAAAGCTGTAGAAAATTATAAGAAAGATTAAAGGAAATTCGTTGTTAACATTTAGTGAAATGCTTTTAAAGTTACAGACATATTGGCAAGATGAGGGTTGTACTATAGTTCAGCCATATGACATGCCAGCAGGTGCAGGAACTTTTCATAATGCAACATTTTTAAGAAGTTTAGGAAGCAAGCCTTGGTCAACAGCATACGTAGCACCAAGCAGAAGACCGACTGATGGAAGATATGGAGAAAACCCAAACCGTTTAGGGGCGTACTATCAGTTTCAAGTGCTAATTAAACCTAGCCCAGATAACATTCAAGAACTTTATTTGAAAAGTCTTGAGGTTCTGGGGTTAGATTTGAGCAAACATGATATTAGGTTCGTAGAGGACAACTGGGAATCACCAACACTAGGTGCTTGGGGACTTGGATGGGAAGTTTGGCTTGATGGTATGGAAGTTACTCAATTTACTTACTTTCAGCAAGTTGGAGGCATCCCATGTGATCTAATTTCTGTGGAGATTACGTATGGGGTTGAGAGACTTGCTATGTATCTTCAAGAGAAAGATAGTGTTTATGATTTGGTTTGGAATGAAAATAAACATGGCATAACAACGTATGGTGATGTTCATAAACAAAGTGAATATGAGTTTAGTAAATACAACTTTGAGATTGCAGATGTAAAGATGCTTTTAAATCAGTTTGAGCAGAGTTGTGACGAGTGTAAAAGAATACTTGAAGCAGATTTACCACTGCCTGCTTATGATTACTGTCTTATGGCTTCACATACATTTAATGTACTTGATGCAAGAAAAGCTATATCTGTTACACAAAGACAAAATTATATGCTAAAAATCCGTGAACTTGCAAAAGGTTGTGCGGTGAAGTATAAAGAAGTAGCAGATGCAGCTAAAGCAAATCTATAAGATTTTAGATAAACTCAGTCCTTTTGAGCTTCAAGCAAGTTGGGACAATAGTGGTCTACAAGTTGGAGAGATGGATGATGAGGTAGAACAAGTTTACTTGAGTCTTGATGTTGATAGCTCGCTACTTGATGAAGTAAAAGAGAACTCACTTGTAGTAGTCCATCACCCTTTGATTTTTAAGGGATTGAAGAGGTTAGACTCTTCAATATATCCTTCAAAATTGATAAAAAAGATGATTAAAAAAGATATATCTTTAGTTGCAATGCATACGAACTTTGACATTACTCATTTGAACAAGTATGTAGGAAGTGAAGTTTTAGGATATAAAGATATAACTTGCGATGGGCATATCTGTTATTTTGATGTAGATTGTAGTTTTGAAGAGTTAGCTCTACATGTAAAGAGTGCTTTAGGATTAGATATAGTAAGAAGTGTAGGATCACAGAAGCATATAAAAAGATGTGCTTTAACGACAGGTAGTGGTGGTGATTTGATAGGTGAAGTTGAGGCTGATTGTTTTTTGAGTGGAGATTTCAAATACCATCAGGCATTAGAGGCAAAAGAGAATAATTTGAATTTATTGGACATTGGGCACTTCGAGAGCGAGTCCCATTTTCCAGCGTGTTTAAGCAAAAATTTGATAAATTTCCCATTAAAAGCTATAATGACAAATTCAAAAAACCCATTTTCATATAAATAATAAGGAATACAATATAAATGAATAAGCACTTAGAGCAGTTAGTAAATCTAGCTAAAACAGATAAAGAGATTGATGATTTTGGTCCAAAAGTTGAGGCTATTGAGTCAAAACTAAGAGCATCAGCAGCAAAAGAGAAAGATGTAACTGATAAAATTACAGCTTTTGAAGATGAAATTAAAGATTGTAAACTAAAAAAAGCAAAGAATGAGCTTCATTTAGCAGAGCTTGCAGACAAACTTACAGAGCTTTCCAAAAAAGGCGCTATAGTTAAGACTGATAAAGAGATAAAAGCACTTCAACTTGAAGAAGAAATTTCTAAAGAGCAGTGTGAATTTGCGAACGAAGAGATAGAAAGACTCGATAAGATCATTGATGCAAAAGAGATTGATAAAGAAGAGCTAAAAGAGACTCTTGAAGGGATTCAAAAAGAGAGTGAAGAGATTCGTGCATCAATTGAGTCTGAAATGGTTGATATAGAAAAACAAAGAGCAGAAGTTTATGGCGGTAAACAAAAATTAGTTTCAGAGATGAGCCAAAAAATACTTACTTTTTATGAAAAAATTAGAAAATGGGCTGCAAATACAACCGTAGTTCCTGTAAAAAAGCAGGCGTGTTATGGCTGTTTTATGAGAATCAATGACAAAACTTATGTAGAAGTAATTAAGCAAGATGACATTGTAACTTGTCCTCATTGTGGAAGAATTTTATACAAAGAGACAGAGGAAGAGCAGGCGTAAATTGCTTCTTTTTTTCTACTACCTATTGGTAGTGCTAATATATATATTGGCACTACCAATTCTGATAATCCTCTCCTTTAGACAAAAATACAGAGTTTCACTGCCAGCACGATTTTTTTTAAAAAACAATAAGCCTTTTGAAAAAAGTGGCATATGGTTTCATGCTTGCTCTCTTGGCGAAGTAAATTCATTAAAAACTGTATTTAAAGAGCTAAAAGGTGAAGATATAAATCTTTCAGTTATAACAGGCACAGGATACAAATCAGCCAAAGAGGTCGATGGTCTACATGTAAGGTTTTTGCCTTTTGAGTTGTTCCTTCCATTTTGGATAAAAAAACAGAAAACTTTAGTAGTAACAGAAGCTGAAATTTGGCCTCTTCTTTTTATAGTTTCAAAGTTACGAGGAACAAAAACAGTTTTAGTAAATGCAAGAGTGTCTGATAACTCTTACGAATCTTATAAAAAGTTTTCATGGTTTTATAGATGGGTATTTGCTAGTGTTGATGAAGTGTTTGCACAAAGCCAACTAGATAAAAAGAGACTCGAAGAGTTAGGTGCTTCAAATGTATATGTAAATGGAAATATAAAGACATTTTCAAAGCCAATAGTAACTAAAAAGTATAAAAAGCCGAAGAAAAAAGTTATTGTCATGGCAAGCTCTCATGAAGGTGAAGAGCAGATGATATTGGAAAATCTAAATCTTAAAAATGATGAGATGCTAGTAGTAGTGCCAAGACACCCAGAAAGATTTGAAAGTGTAGATAGACTGTTAAAAGAGTTTACTAAAAAAAGAGATTTAAGTTACGAGAAGATAAGTGATGATTTAAAAGCAGATATAGTGCTTTGTGATAAGATGGGTGAGTTAGTTAATCTGTTTGCTATTGCAGATACAGTTTTACTTTGTGGCTCATTTTTGGAAGGCATAGGTGGACACAATCCACTTGAACCAGCTTTTTTTGGTTGTAAAGTAGTAAGTGGAAAGTACACATTTAATCAAAAAGCACTTTTTAAGTTAGTAGAAAACATAAAAGTATGCTCCATTGAGGAGCTAAAAGATATAGACTTTGAAGAGATAAAACCTTCTAAAGTCTTACATATAGGGGATATAAAAACCCTAATAGAAAAAATCAAATAAAAATTTCTTGCCAAGGCATAGCTTCAGTGCAAGGAATTTTCTGGGCTTAGCTCAGGAAAAGGAACATTAAGATGAATGAAAAAGCATATAAATTACTTGCAATTCAAGAAGGTATTTCAAATAGAGCCGCAAAAGACTTAATTGACCGTGGAGTAGTTTACTCTGGTGGAAGAAAGATTACAGTAGCTCGTGGAGAGATAAGCCCAAAAACAAACTTTAGAGTAGACAAAATAAATAAACCAAAGATTATTTTTCAAGACAAAAAGATAATAGCAGTTGATAAACCTGCCTTCATGACAACAGAAGAAGTTGCAAGAAGTTATGCAGATTTTACACTATTGCATCGTTTAGACAAAGAGACAAGTGGCGTTCTACTTTTTACTAAAGATGAAGAGTTTCATGAAGAAGCAGTAAAGGCTTTTAAAAGAAGAGAAGTAGTAAAAGATTATATTGCAGTAGTTCAAGGCAAATGTATAGAACCTGTAACAATAAACCAACCAATCATAACTATCAAAAAAGGAAATACTCTTTTTAGTAAAGTGGCAGATGAAGGCAAAGATGCGATAAGCCACGTAGAACCTTTGAT